>Ga0310690_10000046_pt1 | contig 265938 bp, 216 predicted proteins | sample AusTroGonzalo_MG_2_FD_207661 | JGI IMG/M metagenome (GOLD analysis project Ga0310690, IMG submission 207661) | Bovine rumen microbial communities from tropical cattle in Woodstock, Queensland, Australia - Gonzalo_04 (v2) (version 2) | ecosystem: Host-associated > Mammals > Digestive system >... | reverse complement strand
AGGGCCGTGGTAGACGACCACGTCGATAGGCCGCAGGTGGAAGCGTGGCGACACGTTGAGCCGAGCGGCACTAATTGCCCGAATGCTTGCGCGTCTGAAGCGCCGGTCCGGCCGTTGAGCCGGGACGGAGTGGTCCAAGCTCTTCTTGATTGGAACGGAAAACGGAAGACGGAGAACGGAAAACTTTCCGCTTTCCACTCTCCACTTTCCACTTTCGCCCGTCTTCCTTCCTCCGCCAAGCCTTTCAAAGAGACAAGTGGCGGCTGTGACGCCGGGGCGCACCTCTTCCCATTCCGAACAGAGAAGTTAAGCCCGGCAGTGCCGATGATACTTCGGTGAAACGTGGGAAAGTAGGTCGCCGCCCACCCATACGGGAAAGCCCGCCAACGAGCGGGCTTTCTTCGTTTTAGATAAAAGATAAGAGATAAAAGATAAAAGTCCTGTTGCCACCCAACTTTTATCTTTTATCTCTTATCTTTTATCTTTTTATTATTTTTGCACCATGAAAAGACTCCTCGTCACCATATTGTCCCTCCTCATCGGCATTACTGTCTTCGCACAGACTCAAAAAACCGACTCCACCCTGGTGACCTTCTACCCTTCCAACTTCGACTCCATCTCACTCAATATCCCACACTACCTCGATACCACTACCTTCCACGCCAACGACTTCGACCCGCTATACAACAATAGAGGCCTCTACTCCACCCTATCCAATACAGGACTGGCTCATCAATCCATGCGATTCATGGCCACAAAGTCCATCGGATTCGACATGGACATCAACGCCTTCAAACAATATATCAAAACCGATAAAGACCTTAAAACCTACCTGTCCCTCCTGCCCTACTCCAAGATACAATATGTGATGACTTCCGTCGACAAGGAACAACACCTTGACTTCCAGTTCGGACGACAAATATACCAAGGCCTATACCTCACCTTCGAATACAGCAACTGCTACTCTCCAGGCGTCTTCACCAACAACAAATCCGACAACAACAACTGTTCGGTCAACGTGCTATATACTACCAAAGACCAACGCTACCGAGCCCTCGCCTACTGGTTCCGCAACAAGATCGCTGTCCAAGAAAACGGCGGAATCCAATACGACAGCGTCTATACCAGCCATCAGGAAAGCGACAACTCCGTCATCCTTACCAACCTCACCAACGCATCCAACCTCATCAAAGTGTCAGGAGCAGGATTCCAACATTACTTCAACCTGCTTCCACAATACAAAAAAACAGCCGTCATAGCCACCGACACCATCGTTAACGACTCCATTGTCAACGACTCCATCCACCCCGTCGTCGTCACCGACAGCTTAACCACCAGGAAATTTACACTGGGGCGCATCAACCATAGCTTCGCCTACCAGCGAAACCAGATGTTCTATAACGAGACCTCTGCAGCCCTACCCTTCTACGCCACGTACGACACCCTCTTTTCTGCCAACACCACCGACACCACCCTCATCCACAAATACCACAACAGCCTCTCATGGAACACCCTGGGCTACCAAAACTATAGCGACAACGTACCATTCTACCTGAATGCAGGCATCGACTACGACTTCTATAAAATCAAACAATACGACTACCTCGAGGACAGTACACTCACCGACCGGACACACTCCCAAGTCATCCTCCATGGCGATGTCATCGTAAACCTTTTCGGGCTGACCACTATCACAGGACATGCCCAACTCATCACCCTGGGCTACCAAATCGGCGATTTCGACCTCAGAGGACAATGGAGGCAACGCTTCGGAAAAAGCGAATCAGGCTTCGGAAAGAACAGCATCCTGTCATTTGACATCGACTTGAAACGCCAATCACCCACCTGGTTTGAAACCAAATACACTTCCAACCACTTCCGCTGGGAAAACGACTTCCACGCCGCCACTTATCTCACCATGGACCTGCACGGCCAATACAAGAGCTTCCATGCCGGCGTAAGAAACACCACCATCAACGACCTTATCTATTTCAATCAAGAAGCACGACCTGCACAACACGACGGCATCGTAAGCATCAGCGAAATCTATGGCAGCGCGGCAACCACCCTCGGCCGGTTCCAATTGGAAGGATTCTTCGCCCTCAACTACGTCAGCAACGAGGATGTGCTTCGCCTCCCAACATTCCAAGGCCGCCTGAAAGCCAGCTATTCACAACCCATCTTCAAGAGAGCTGCAATATTGCAACCCAGCCTTACCGTGCATTATTTCACAAAATACCGCGCCAATGCCTATATGCCCGCTTTACGAACGTTTTACCTTCAAGACGATGTCATGATTGGAAACTATCCGTACATCGACCTGGCGCTCGCAATTAATGTCAAACAGGCCGACATCTTCGTGCAGTATAGCAACATGTTCCTCCTCACAGGCAACTACGACGCCTTCGTCGCGCCACATTACCCAATGCGCGACAGCAAGATCTTCTTCGGAATCAACTGGAGACTCTTTAATTAGTGGAAAGTGGAAAGTGGAAAGTGTAGAGTTTTCCACTTTCCACTTTCCACTTTCCGTTCTAACTCATTCCTCTCTGCTTCTTGATGAGCTCATAGGCTTCATTAATCTCTTGGAATTTCTTCTCGGCAGCTTGTCGAACCTCATCGCCAAGGCTACTCACCAAATCAGGATGGTTCTTCTTGGCCATCTCTCGGTAGGCTTTCTTCACCTCTTCATCAGAAGCTGACGGATCCACACCCAAGATCTTATAGGCGTTTTCAGAAGCATTGATCTCTCTTACGAACATCGATTTAATCGACTCGTAATCAGAATCATACAAACCCATGTTCAAGGCAATGGTATGAATCACGTCAATCTCAGGTTTTGACACATCACCGTCGGCTGCCGCAATGCCAAAAAGATAATGCAGCAGTTGAAGCCTCGATGAGTATTGCATATATCGCCCCACTTGACGACTCACCTCATAAAGGTCATAGTCTTGGTCCAAAATATCGCGAAGCATCTTAATTGACCGCTCCGCATTTTCCTGTCCAAAATTCTGCAAGAAGAAACGCTTTACATAATCAAGTTCCGACTTCTTCACATTGCCATCCGCTTTCATCACAGCGGCGGAAAGCACCAACAACGTCACATTAAAATCGCGTTTCTCGGAAGTATCGCCAAAATGCTCGTTGACCTCTGAACGAATCACAAACGGACTACTGCTCGAGAAAAGGCTACCCAAGGCGAATCCGATGATTCCTCCGATTGGACCTCCAAAGGCCCAACCCAATCCTGTTAAAATTAATTTGGTAAAAAATCCCATTTTGCGTGATTTTTTTGGACTGCAAAGATAATCAAAAAAAATAGTTTTTGTATTTTTGCGACTTCAAAAAACCCAATTTTGAGAGTTTTTAATTAGTCACTATAAAAATATCGAAAAGAAAATGACAAAGTACGTTTACACCTTCGGTGGAAAGACTGCTGAAGGCAATGCTTCGATGAAGAACGAGCTGGGCGGCAAGGGCGCTAACCTTGCTGAAATGTGCCTGCTCAAGCTTCCCGTACCCGCTGGTCTGACCATCACCACCGAGTGCTGCACCGCTTATTATCAGAACAACTGCCAACTCCCCGCTGGCCTCATGGACGAGGTCCACGCTGGCATGAAGAACATGGAAAACATCATGGGCATGAAATACGGCGACCCCGAGAACCCGCTGCTCGTCAGCTGCCGTTCCGGCGCGCGCAAGTCGATGCCCGGCATGATGGACACCGTGCTGAATATCGGTCTCTGCTCCAAGACCATCCCTGGCTTGATCAAGAAGACCAACAACCCCCGTTTTGTGTATGACAGCTACCGCCGCCTCATCATGATGTACGCCGACGTCGTCATGGAAAAGGCTGAGGGCATTGAACCCGCTGACGGCAAGAGCATCCGCAAGCAACTTGACGATATGCTCGACGCTTACAAGGAGAAGATGGGTTACAAGAGCGACACCGAGCTGAAGGCCGAAGAGCTCCAGCAACTGGCTGAGGACTTCAAGGTCCGCATCAAGGAAGTGCTGGGCACCGAGTTCCCGGACGACGCCGAGGCCCAACTCGAAGGCGGCATCAAGGCCGTGTTCAAGAGCTGGAACGGCAAGAAGGCCATCTCCTACCGCCGCATCGAAGGTATCCCGGACGACTGGGGCACGGCAGTCAACGTGCAGACCATGGTGTTCGGTAACATGGGCGAAGGCTCCGCTACCGGTGTGGCATTCACCCGTAACCCCGCCACTGGTGACAACCAATTCTACGGCGAATGGCTGATCAACGCCCAAGGCGAAGACGTGGTGGCTGGTATCCGTACCCCCAACCCGTTGAACGACGACACCAAGAACGAGCAGAACAAACACATGCAGTCCATGCAGGAGCTGATGCCCGAGACTTATAAGGAACTCTGCGAGGTGCGCCGCATCCTTGAAGAGAACTACCACGACATGCTCGACATCGAGTTCACCATCCAAGATGGTAAGCTCTACATGCTGCAGTGCCGTGTCGGCAAGCGCACTGGCGTTGCCGCTCTGACCATGGCCCTCGACATGCTGAAGGAAGGCCTCATCGACGAGAAGGAAGTCGTCATGCGCCTCACCCCCGAGCAACTTGATGAGCTCCTCCACCCCATCCTCGACGCTGCCGATGAGAAGAAGCACACCGTCATCGCCAAGGGTCTGCCCGCAGGTCCTGGTGGCGCTGTCGGTCGCATCGCCCTCACCAGCGAGAAAGCCAAGGAATACCGTGCCGCTAAGGTGGCCAACATCCTGGTCCGTGAGGAAACCAACCCCGAAGACGTCGAAGGCATGCGTGCCGCCGACGGTATCCTGACCGCTCGTGGCGGTATGACCTCACACGCCGCCCTCGTGGCCCGTGGCTGGGGCAAGTGCTGCATCGTGGGCTGCGACGCCGTGAAGATTGACCTTGAGAAGGGTATCGTGAAGATCGGTGACAAGCAGTTCAAGGAAGGCGACGTCATCAGCTTGAACGGCTCCAAGGGTTGGGTCTATGCCGAGCCCGTCGGTATGATCAACGCCACCGAGAACCCGCTGTTCCAGCAGTTCATGGCTCTGGTCGACAAGTACCGCAAGATGGGTGTCCGCACCAACGCCGACAACCCGGAAGATGCCCAGAACGCCGTCAACTTCGGTGCCGAAGGTATCGGCCTGTTCCGTATCGAGCACATGTTCTACGGCAAGAACAGCGAAGAGCCGCTGGCCAAGCTGCGTAACATGATCCTGGCCAACACCACCGAAGAACGTGTGGCTGCCCTGGCTGAACTCGAACCTTACATCAAGAACGCTGCCAAGGGCACGCTGAAGGTCTTGAACGGCAAGCCGTTGACCTTCCGTCTGATGGACCCGCCCTTGCATGAGTTCGTTCCTCATACCGAAGAGAAGCAACGCGCCCTCGCCAAAGAGCGTGGCATCACCTTCGAAGAGATCAAGAAGCGCATCGACGCCCTCAACGAAGTCAACCCGATGATGGGTCTGCGTGGCGTCCGCCTCGGCATCGTCTATCCCGAGATCACCGAGACCCAGTTCCGCGCCCTGTTCCAGGCTACCGCTGAACTGATGACCGAGGGCTTCGACCCGCATCTGGAGATCATGGTCCCGCTGACCATCAACGTCAAAGAGCTTGAGCACCAGAAGGCCATCGCCAACCGCGTGAAGGCTGAAGTGGAAGCCAAGTTCGGTGTCAAGATCAACTACATGTATGGCACCATGATTGAGATTCCTCGTGCTACTTTGGTGGCCGACCAGATTGCCAGCGTTGCCGAGTTCTTCAGCTTCGGCACCAACGACCTCACCCAGATGACCTTCGGCTTCAGCCGCGACGACGTCAACGCCATCGTGAAGGACTACATCGAAGAGAAGATCATCCCTGCCGATCCGTTCAACACCCTCGACCAGGAAGGCGTTGGTCAACTCGTCAAGTTGGGTGTCCAGCGTGGCCGTAGCCAACGCGCCAACCTCAAGTGCGGCGTCTGTGGTGAACACGGCGGTGACCCCGCTTCGGTCCACTTCTTCTACAAGGCAGGCTTGAACTACGTGAGCTGCTCGCCGTTCCGCGTGCCCGTCGCACGTCTGGCTGCCGCCCAGGCCGCTATTGAGGAAGAACGCAACAAATAATTTAGAATTCTTAATTTAGAATTTAGAGCCAGCCTCCGTAAATTCGGAGGTTGGCTTTTTTACTGCTCAAAGAAATATACTATTTTTGCACTTAAACTCGAACAACACACATTATGTCAACAGCATACTTCTCAGCAGGCTGCTTTTGGGGTGTTGAGTATTACTTCAAACGCCTCAAAGGAGTGAAAAAGACCACCGTGGGATTCATGGGCGGAACGCTTCAGGATCCAAGCTACAAACAAGTGAAAACCGGTACTACCGGGCACCTGGAGACCATCGCGGTGGAATACGATCCTAATGAGGTCTCCTACGAGGCCTTGGTAAAGTATTTCTTCGAGATCCATGACTTCGAGCAAGCCGACGGACAGGGTATCGACATCGGTTCGCAGTACCTCTCCGCCATCTGGGTCAACAACACCTTGGAACGCGACATCGCTCTCAAGGTGTTCGGCGAACTGACGCAGATGGGATACCATCCCGCCACCCAAATAAGAGAGGTGGCAACCTTCTATCAAGCAGAAGATTACCACCAGAACTATTTGGACGACCGGCAGGAAACACCGGAATGCCACGTGTATCGGAAGGTCTTTATCTAGTCACAGAGACTTTCCTAATCAAGGTCTTGCTCTCCGTATCGACACGCACCATATACATGCCAGCACCATACTGAGCCATGTCCAAAACAACTTGATCGGTATCGACATCGTTGTCATAGACCACCTGTCCCAATGCGTTGATCACTGTGACATGGCGCAAGCCTTCTGCCGCAATGGTAAGGTCGTTATGCGTAGGATTAGGATAAACCTCCACCCCACTCTCCAACTCACCAACAGCATCTGTGACCACCGAGACGTAGTCATGGATACCGTCTGTTGCCAAGGCCGGAGCCGACTCGCAGGTGTGGCCACCGGCGATGGTGTTGACGGCAGTCACCTTATAATAGCTGTTGATAGACGGAATGTCATTGTCATCATAGCTTGTGGCGTCACCGTCAGCCCAGCCGATCAAGCTGTAGTTGGAACCATCTGACGAACGATAGATGTTGTAGTGAACCGTTTCGCTGGCCACACCTACCCAGAGAGCGTTGACCACCGTGATGTTATCGATGCAAAGGGCGTAAGCCGGCGTCGTTGTATGATGGCGGAAGCCGAGAAACACCCTCTCGCCTGCGTAACCGGACAGATCAACGGAATACTTCACATACGGATTCGAGGTGGTCCAAGTGTCGATGGTATTGATGTTCTGTCCATCCTCTCCGGCAATCACGAAGCTGAAGGTCTCAGCCGGGTAGTTGGGATCGAAGCCGACTGCCCAGAACTCAACTCTCGCATTCGGGAGAATCTTGGTCAAAGGCATAAAAGCGTAATTATCGGGATGAAGCTCGCCGGCACTATTACTATAGGAGAACGAAGTCAAGCTGGCATTTGTACCTGAGGTGTTCACGCTGCCACCTGGTTCCATGCCGCCGGCGGCATAGACGCCGAAGACCAGGCCGTCGCCATCGCCGTCAAGGTAGGTCCACCCTTGTGGGTCATCCTCAAAATCGATAAAGATGTCGCGTTCCCAATTCAGGACGACCTTTTGGCCATCCCAGTTGGCTGACAGGTTTTCGGGTGCCACACAATCGACCTCGGCTTCAGCGCATTGCGGTTCAGCAAGAGCATAATATGTTCCATCAGCCTTGCTTCCCTCTTGAATCACCCGAATACAGTATTCAGAAGTATAGCGGTTCACCATGTGAGTATAGCTTTCCTCTCCATGGTTCAAAATCGCGAGCAACTCACCATTGGCATAGACCATCGCTCCTTTGGCGGGACGTTGAATCTCGGCATCGACGTTGGTGACCTTGATATCGTCAACATAAAGAAAATAGGTCTCGCCCGTGGTATTGAAGTGGCGGATGGCTACATAGATGGGCTGTCCGACATAGGCTGAGAGGTCGACGGAATATTCGGTATAGCTGCCAGTGCTGTTCCATTCCTGGATCATGGTGAAGTCGCTGGGGTTGGAGTTGCCTGTGGTTGAGATGGCCACGCCGAAATGTTCCGGGTCGGGAGCGATGCCAGGCATGTCTGCATCGGCGGCCATAAACGAGAACGTAGCCCCTTCTTTTGGAGTAAGGCGAGGCAGCACCACGAAGTTGTCGGGGTTCAAGGCACCGTAATCGCCATTCATCCATGAATCCGACTTGAGGCATTTGCCGCTACCATAGCCACCGTAAGGATATACCCTGAAGTTGAAGCCGTCGTGGTTGGCGTCAATCAAGGTCAGGTCCATGAGGGTGCTGTCGGAGAAGTCGTAAAGCAGTTCATCAACGGTGAATGAGGAATTCATCATCGGGAGCGTCCAGCTCAGGTTCACCGAATTGCCGTCGCTAGCCACTTGGAGACCGTTGGTCGATCCTTGGAAGTGGTTGCTTGAGCGGAACGTCCATTCGACCGATTTCGTCAAAGAGGCGCCCGACTGATAGGTCGCCGTCACTGTGGTGGTATGCGAAGAGCCATCGGCGAAGCCATTGGTGTTTTGCAGGTATTGTGTTCCTGTGACATTGGTAGCCACCGTGTTGCCGTCAAGGGCGATGTTGCATGAGACCAATGGGTCTTTCGACTGAGGTCCCACAAAAATGTTATCCACGCAGAGGCAAAAATTGTCAGCGCTGTTGAAATGACGGATGGCTATATAGACTTCTTGCCCAACATATCCGTTAAGGTCAACGGTATATTCATGCCATCCACCTTGTTTGGCTGTCATTGTCCATTCCTGTAGCATGGTGAATGCCGATGCTGTGGCGGTGGTGTTTGACACGGCCAATCCGAAGTGGTCGGCAGGATAAGCCTCATCCAACGCGCTGGCATAGAAAGTTACAAAATGGTTGTTAGCGGTAATGGCCATTTTTGGGGAGACCAGGTAGTTGTTAGGGTTCAAGGCGCCTGAGTAGTTGCTGTAGGAATACGACATCACCACACCGTTAGAGCCGTCGTCACCATAACCCTCTCCGATGGGTGAAAGTTCCCAGTGGTAACCGTCGCCGTCAGCGTCGATGGTGGTCCAATCCACAAGACGGCCTTCAACATAGTCTTTTTCGAAATCGAAAGCATAGCCGTCATCTCCTGTAAAATAAAAAGGGGCGTTAAAAATGACGTATCCTGAGGCGGACACATAGTTTTGCACACCTTGTTGGGCTTCGGCGCCGAAAGGAGCCAGCAGCAGTGTTAATGCAAGAATAAATGTTGTTTTGCTCATGTGTAAAAATTATGTAAAAGAAAACAAAAATACTAAAAAACCACTCATCTCTCATTGAGACATTGTAAAAAAGATAAATAAATAAGTTAAAAATAATTAACAAACTATCATGGATTGTGGTTAAGTTGATCAAGAAGAATATGGTCTAAAAAGAATTCCCCCTTTTTTCTTTGACTAAAAGAATAATTGCCTAACTTTGTGCATCATTTATCAATTTTTTCAATCATGGCTAAAAACATCGAAGAAATCAGAGCCGCATTGGCCGCATACGGCATCACCGGCGCAAAGGACATTTATTATAACCCGAGTTATGAACAGCTCTTCAAGGACGAGATGAACCCCGCTTTGGAAGGCTACGACAAAGGCGTACTGACCGAACTCGACGCCGTCAACGTGATGACTGGCATTTACACTGGTCGTTCGCCCAAGGACAAATACATTGTGATGGATGCCAAGTCGAAGGACACTGTATGGTGGACCACCGAAGGCTACAAGAACGACAACCACCCGATGAGCGAAGAGGTTTGGGCCAAGGTGAGAGACCTCGCCAAGAAACAGCTCAGCGGCAAGAACCTCTATGTGGTCGACGCTTTCTGTGGTGCCAACAAGGACACCCGCATGGCCGTCCGTTTCATCATGGAAGTGGCCTGGCAGGCACATTTCGTGCTCAACATGTTCATCAAGCCTACCGCTGAGGAACTGGCTGACTTCAAGCCCAACTTCACTGTCTACACCGCCTCAAAGGCCAAGGTCGACAACTACAAGGAACTCGGCCTCAACAGCGATACCTGCGTGGCTTTCAACGTCACCTCGCGCGAGCAAGTGATTTTGAACACCTGGTACGGTGGCGAGATGAAGAAAGGCATGTTCTCCATGATGAACTATTACCTGCCGCTGCAAGGCATCGCCGCCATGCACTGCTCTGCCAACACCGACATGAAGGGTGAGAACACCGCCATCTTCTTCGGTCTGTCAGGCACCGGCAAGACCACCCTTTCGACCGACCCGAAGCGTCTGCTCATCGGCGACGACGAGCACGGCTGGGACGACGAGGGCGTCTTCAACTTCGAAGGTGGCTGCTATGCCAAGGTCATCAACCTCGACAAGGAGAGCGAACCCGACATCTACAATGCCATCCGCCGCAACGCCCTGCTGGAGAACGTCACCGTTGACGCTGCCGGCAAGATCGACTTCAAGGACAAGAGCGTGACCGAGAACACCCGCGTCTCCTACCCCATCGAGCACATCGAGAAGATTGTGAAGAACGTGCGTCCCGTCTCATCAGGCCCTGCCGCCAAGAACGTCATCTTCCTCAGTGCCGACGCCTTTGGCGTGCTGCCTCCGGTGAGCATCCTGACTCCCGAACAGTGCAAGTACTACTTCCTGAGCGGCTTCACCGCCAAGTTGGCTGGCACCGAGCGCGGCATCACCGAGCCTACCCCGACCTTCAGCGCATGCTTCGGCCAAGCCTTCCTTGAGCTGCACCCGACCAAATACGCCGAGGAACTGGTGAAACGCATGGAACAGAGCGGCGCCAAGGCTTACTTGGTAAACACCGGATGGAACGGCACTGGCAAGCGCATCAGCATCCGCGACACCCGTGGCATCATCGACGCCATCCTCGATGGCAGCATCGAGAAAGCCCCGACCAAGATGATCCCGTACTTCAACTTCGAGGTGCCCACCGCATTGCCGGGTGTCGACCCGAACATCCTCGATCCTCGTGACACCTACGCCGACAAGAACGCTTGGGAAGAGAAAGCCAAGGACCTCTCCTCACGCTTCATCAAGAACTTCGAGAAGTTCACGACAAACGACGCTGGCAAGGCATTGGTCGCTGCCGGTCCTAAACTTTAAAATCGACCTGCCATGAAGAAAACCATTCGCAGCGTTACTCCTATCCTTCTTGTCCTCGTATCTTTGGCCATGCTTTCATTCATGGCCAAAGACACGGTCACCCTTCGGCTAAAGCCTCAAGAAGGCAAGACTTACACGATCAACACCAAGTCGAACATGATGATGACGATGAAAGTACAAGGGCAATCCATGACACAATCACAAATCATGGAAATGCGCCAAACTTTCACGGTACAAAGTGCGACCGATGCCCAATCTGTTATGGTTACTGAAATCGAGGCTGTTAAGATGTCTGCCTCCCAAATGGGAATGACATTCGAGTACGACTCTGAACACCCCGAGAAAACCAGCCCTATGCTCGCTGGGCAAACCAAGGAAATGGAAAAGGTCCTCAAGAAACCCGCCACTGTCACTTACGATGCCTTGGGACATCTTGTCGGCGACTCGGTCACGCTCGAAATGAATCAACTGGGAAGTGTCATTTCTCAACTCCCCGAACAGGAATTGAGTGTTGGCAGCAAATGGGATTTCAACAAAGTCCAGAATGTCAACGGCACCATGGTGAGCATGAACATGGAATACACGGTCACCAACATTTCCAAGAAAAGTATCGAACTGTCTGTCAATGGTTCCACTGAATCAAAAGATGTGACTGGCACCCACAACGGCACTGTCAGCATTGACCCAAAGACAGGCCTGGTGACCAGCAGCAACATCAAGATGAACCTCTCCATGACGGTCAACGAACAGGGACTCTCCATCCCCGTGACCATGACTGGAACCACGACAACAACCTTGAAATAAGGTGTTGAGCCATCAAAAAAAAGCCCTGCTGTTTGGCGGGGCTTTTTTTGTTTTTGGAATTCAGCGTCCTGAATTATGAATTCAGCATCACTGGCATCAGCAGCATCAGGATGTCCTCCCCTGCCGTCTGGTTGTTGACGGGAGTGAGGATACCTGCGCGGTTGGGAGCTGACATTTCAAGTTTCACCTCCTCGGTGTCGAGGTTGGAGAGCATCTCCTGGAAGAAACGAGAGTTGAAGCCGATCTCCATATCGTCGCCAGAATAGCTGCACGACAGGCGTTCCTTGGCCTCGTTGTAGAAGTCGATATCCTCGGCAGTCAGCATGATTTCCTGTCCCGTGATCTTAAAACGCACCTGATGGGTTGCTTTGCTCGAGAACACGGCGACACGGCGGATGGCTGAGAAGAACAGCTGACGGTCGATGGTCAACTGGTTGGGGTTGTTGGCCGGGATGACGGCTTCGTAGTTCGGATAGTGTCCTTCGATGAGGCGGCACACCAGTTTGTAGTCACCGAACACGTATGAGGCATTGGTGCGGTTGAATTCGATCTTCACGGGCTCGTCGCCGAGAGTACCAAGGATGCTCTTCAGCTGGTTGATGGGTTTCTTTGGCATGATGAACGAGGCCTGCACGTCCGAGCGGATGTCGGTCCTGCGGTAGCGCACCAGCTTATGGGCGTCGGTGGCCACGAAGGTCAGGTAGTCTTCTTTCATCTCCATCAACACGCCTGACATGATGGGACGGATCTCATCGTTACCGGTAGCGAACACGGTCTTCTCGAAGCCGCGGGCAAGCACGTCGGCGGGAATCTCCCATGCCATGGTGTCTTCCATCACGGGAATCTGAGGGAACTCGTCGCTCTTATGACCAGAGAGCTTGTATTGGCCTTCTCCAGCATGAAGCACCACGGCAAGGGTGTCTTCAGCGATGCTCACGGTGACGGGAACATCGGGGAAGTTCTTCATGATGTCGAGCAGGATACGGGCAGGGATGGTAACCTCGCCTACGCCTTCTTTCATGTCGGGCTGCAGGCTCACCGTCATGGTGGTCTCAAGGTCGGAGACCGTGATTTTCAGTCCCGAATCGCTCAACTGGAACAGGAAGTCGTCGAGGATCGGCAGCGTGTTGTTGGAGCCGATGACGCCGCTCAAGGCTTGGAGGCTCTTCAACAATTTCAAACTTGATACGATGAATTTCATTTCTCTTTTGTATTTGTTAATTTGATTATTCCACTATTTATCTAGTTTACCAAACTACAAAAATACAAAAAAAATCAATCCCAGGTCATTTTTTTTCAACTTTCCACTCTCCACTCTCCACTCTCAACTCCCCCTCGCCCCCGCTCTCTTCAATCTGCTCAGCAAGTCGGTCATTGCCTCATAAGGTGTGACCACGTATTCAAACCGCTTGTTGTCTGCCTTGACGGAGCGGTTTTTCTCGCTCAGGTCGGAGACACGGGCATTGACGGTGCCATAGGTGGCATGAACCTGAAGTTGGCCGTCGCCACAGTTATAGCTGAGATATGTTTGGAACATGTCGTTCTCGAAGAAGAAAGTGATGATTCCCAAACGACGGTCGAACATCACCACGCCGTCGACATATCGGTTCACCTGATGACCGCCAAGAGTGCCTAGACCTATCTTACCCACCGACACCAAGGCGCGCAACGTGGGGTTCCACACCATCTTGATCGAAGGGATGACTATGGTTTGATGGTAGAAGTCACCGTCATCGACGACCGGATAGGGTGTCAGTTCCATCTCGGTCCGAAGCGCTTCCGCCTCTTCCTCTCCCCTTTCGGATTTCAGGTATTCCAGATAGTGGGTTTGGGAGAGATCGATGGCATCGCCTTCCACAGCAGCATAAATGGCCGCAATGTCGGACAACACCTGACTGTCAAACACAGGTGCGTTGAACACACACAAGCCCTCCATCGTCACGCTATCGTTCGGATAACCCACGTAATCGCCGTAACAGGCAAATTGCGCCAATCCCTTTTCGAATCCGAGATCAGAAGGACCATGCATCGTCACCACACAACGCTCATCGAGCACAAGTGAACTGGTATCATCACTAATGATGTATTGTCTTTTGTTTACATCATAGCTTAAATCACCGTTTTGAGTAGTCACTGGTATGGTTTCAGGATTCATGGGTTTCATGAAGTTGACATGGTAGCCTCCTCCGCTACCGAACTCATAGCAAAGTCCGTTGAAGATGCCTTGGCGTTCTTTTCTGACCTGTTCCATATCGATGGGGATGTTCACCTCCTGAGGATCGATTTGTGCGGTTGACGCAAACCACACGGTATCTTCGAGGCAGGAGCGCGTGATACGGAAGAAGCCTTTGTATTCATCGAAAGGCTCATCGGCTTTGGTGGTCACCTCGCCTTTAAAACCAAACCAGGGACTCAGCATGAAGCCGAGGGAGTCGGAGACGCTGGCATGACCCATGGTCACCCCTTCGACGGGTTTTATCTCATCATAGAAGACCGGGGTGGCTACTCCCACCACGTCGAGATAGTCCTTCACGCCCAAGGCGGCATAGTCATGCCGGCTGTAGATGGATACGGCGGCGTCTTTAAACAGGTGTTGCCGGGCGCTGGTATCGGCCACGATGGTAGCATGTTCCAAAGGACTGATAGTAGCGTTGCGCTGGATGTCGATGTTATGGTCCCAAGGAGAAATCTCTGCGTCAGCCACTGTCACCGAGGGGACACCATGGGCATGGATGACGTAGGTATTCATGTCGTAGTCGGCATTGGTGCTGAGGAACGCCAGCGAGTCGTGCTCAGGCAGCAGGGAGACGAATTCTGCGGCTTGGCCTGAGAGGTGGATGTTGTTGGCGTTCATATCCCATTCCGCTTGGTTCAATGAACAGTAGAACTGGTTGAGCGGGAAGTCGAGGTTACTGTTTTCGTCAAGATAACCGAAGCGCACCCGTTTGCCGCCCAAGTCGACAGTGGATCGGTAGTTGTCGGCCAGAAAGGCTTTGGTCTGTCCATCTTCGTCGTAGAGGGTGAAGTCCGATGAGTCGGCTACAAACGACCGGCTGTCGAAGTCGAAATAGGAAGAGCTGAATCGGGTCAACCCGAAGGTCAACACGCCATCGCCCTTAAAGCCATTCTCCGAGAGCATCGTGGTTCCAGTGAAGAAGGTGCTGTCATAAAGGTTGATGGGTTCTTCAAGTGTGGTGGTATAGAGCTGTGTCTCGGTGAGGTCCCATTTCAGGTCGAGCGGACCGCAGGTGGCCTTGGGGAACTCCGTACCGGTGGTGCTTTCGTGCATGGCGAATTTCTGCACGGCTGCCGTCACCGAGTCGGGATAGAAGTCGAAATGTTCCGCATCGAACGCCGACGTCTCCACGTCAAGCCGACCTTGTCCGAAGAAGCCCTCGTTGGAGAGCGTCACCTCTTGATGGAAGCCGCCCTTGCCGCCAAACATGGGGAGACTCTGTTCCTTGCCGTCGCCGATGACATGCTTGAAGCCCAGCGAGTGGTCGTCCATCACCACCAGAGGTTCCTCTATATCAGGGAAGATGCCACCAGATACCAGCCTGCCTTTGAAGACGACATCTTCGCTTTTGAGGTTGTCGAGTTGTTCCACGGCGAAAGGTTCCAGACAATAGTAGAACTTACCGGCCAAGTCTTCGTCGGTCAACGTATCCAGAGGCAACGCCAGGTCAAACACACCCCCATTGATGTCACGATAGAACCGATAGGCGTTGCCCGTGGAGCTGAATCGCGGATATTCAGGCGTTTTTCGAACACTCGACTTGTTGTCGTTGGCATCGATTTCAAGGGTGCCCGTAAGACGTTCCAGCACACCTTCCACGGGATAGACCTTATCGCTGAAGCGGGCATAAAACCTCAGGGAGTCCACCTTATTCATCTCTATGGAGAAAGTGCTGTAGTTGAAGAGACTCTCCTTGGTGAAGAACTCGTACATGCCGGCCATCACACATCCAGAGAAATTGAAGTTACGGTCTTTCTTCAGCACGATCCTGGCATTGTCGGGCAAGATCAGTACATGTTTGTAGTCGCTCAGCGTGATCGAAGGAACTTCTGTTTTGTTGCTGTAGTCGCGTATGCCGTAAACCACCATATCGTTGGTACCTAGCACCAGGGTGATGTTGGGTTGTCGGTTGGACACCTTGGTCTGGAACTTGATGACGTCGAAGTCGAACTCATTGTGGTCAGAAGCCAGGACATCGAAGAAACGTGGCAATACAGTTACCATTTGTGTATCTTTTTCATATTCAATATAGCCTTCGGCTTGAAGGTTGAGTATGAGCGACAGCACTTGTGAGATCGGGTATTTGACGTAGGAGACGTAGTCGTTGATATTAAAGCGGTTATCTTCGTCGCCGAAAAGTCTGAGGAACTGGTTCAGGTTCTCCATGGGATGTTTCATGTCGAGTGCCTGTATCTTGAGGTAATCGGCTTTCCTGAAATAGTTCACCGATGCTACCATGCCTTCGCTGTCGCCGCTAGTGCCTTCCATACGGCGGAAGTCCATCTGGTTGGTGCCGCGTTTCCAATAGACCGCTTCCAAAAAGATGTCGTAGTCGTGATAGGTGTCGTGAAAAGGACCATAGCCGACGCCGTTATCCTTACGGTAAAGCATCATAAGGCCCTTGCTGTCATTGTATCTGAAGCCTAGGTCGTTGTGATAGATGGAGTCGACGGTGTTGTAGACCGTGTCGTAGAGATAGATGCGTGCGGCAGCCTGGCTAGAGACCAAACTGTTGTCGGACATGATGAAACGTTTGGCGAGGGTCCTGACGGTGATGCGGTTGTTGTGTTTGAACACAAACTGGGCTGGATGCTCGGCGGTACCGAAGAAGTTGACCGATTGGCCGACCATGCCGAAGCTACCCAGAAACTCGACGTTGCCGAAGAAGGTTCCGCGTTCCTGTTGGTCACTCACTGAGATGGCCTTGGGGTACATGGTCTTCTCGTTGGGCGCGGCACCGGTGATGGCATCCTCGAATGAGCAGCGACAGGGATGGGTGAAATACTGTTTGTTGTAGAATTCAATCTCGTCGATGCTATAGTTTGAGGCAAGCAGATTCACCTGATAATCGTTAACGATACCGTAGACCTTGTCGGAGGGAATCCCGAAGCGGCTCCAGTCGACACGACCTCCACGGCCGAACCAGATATGTTTCTCGAGGTCGATGCGGCCGAAAGTGGCACGGATGACCGATTGGTCGTTTTTTGACTGAAGGACGAGGTCGCATTGTTTGACTTCAAAGAGGCATGCGGTATCGGTCGGGAAGGTGAAGTTGGCGTTGGGGGCGATCCATTGCACGGCGCCCTTCTCCCCCAGCACATGGTCGGCGAAGAGGTCGCGGCACGACTTCAGGTATTTATCCATCTGTGTCTGCCGTTTGGCAAAGCGCTGTGTGGTGAAGGTCAGGAAACGGTTGATGTCCGATTTGGTCATGCCGTTATAAGGGGCGCGAAGCAGTACTTCAGTGAAGGTAAGGATGTTGTAATACGCGCTGTTGCCAGTCTTGCTCCTCATCAGTTCATAGAGCCCGATGGCAAGAGATGCCTCGGCGCTGTCGTAGTGGTTGTTCCACACGCCACGGAACTCGCTCATGACGGCTGCCGCCTGGGCTTTGTTGTCTTTTGAGGGTGTTGATGAGAGATAGGCATTCAGTTCCTCGAAAAAGGTGTCTTTATCATTCGAGAAAGGCTTCGATTGTGCGGACACGATCAACGTGAGCGCGAGCAGAAGCACCGGCAGTATTACAATTCGCTTCATGTTCGGTTATTTTACGAATTCGGCGGCCACCCATTTGTTACGGTCGAGCGACCTTACAAAACGAAGGCCCAACGACTCGGCTTCAGCCTTGATGAACTGAAGGTCCTCGATATAGAAGCCGCTGAAGAAGATGTGCGATTGAGGCCGCATGGCATCAACATAAAAGTGCATGTCGCGCAACAGGATGTTGCGGTTGATATTGGCAAGGACCACATCGTAGCTGCCTTTGATGGCCAAGGCGTCGCCGAGGATGATCTCTATATCGTTGATGCCATTCAGTTCGCAGTTGGTGAAGGCGTTACGGTAAGCCCACTCGTCGTTGTCGATGGCCACAGTCTTGGCTGCTCCCAGTTTCTTGGCGAGGATGGCCAGCACGGCGGTGCCGCTACCCATGTCGAGCACGTCTTTCCCTTGGAAGTCGGTGTCGAGCATCAGTTCGATGATCTGGGCGGTGGTCTCATGGTTGGCGGTGCCGAACGACATCTTAGGTTCGATTACCAGGTCGAATTCGAAGCCTGGGTCGGGTTCATGGAAAGGAGCGCGTACACGGCAGCGTTCGTTGACTACCACTGGCTTATAGGAAGCCTCCCATACCTCGTTCCAGTCCTTGTCAGGCATCTCCTCCACCTTTAACAGATGAACGCCTTTGAAGGCATCCATCCGAAGCAGTTCTTCCACAGCCTGGTCGTCGCGACGGTCTTCGGTGCAATAGGCTTTCAGGCCCATGTCGTCGTCCATAAATGAATCGAAGCCCATGTCGGCCAACATCGTCACCAGCATGTCATGCTGAATGTCTGATGTAGGAGCAGTAAAAGTGTATTCCAGCGTTTTCATCTTTCCACTTTCAACTTTCAACTTTCAACTATCCCCGCCGCTTGTTTGCAAATCGACACAAAGTCGTCGGCTTTGAGGGATGCGCCGCCGATGAGACCTCCGTCGACATCGGGTTGTGAGAACAGTTCCGTAGCGTTTTGGGCGTTACAGCTGCCTCCATAAAGGATACGGATGTCGGCTGCGGTGGCTTCGTCGTAGTGTTCTTTTACCAGCTGACGGATATATGCATGCATCTCCTGTGCCTGTTCGGGTGTTGCGGTCTTGCCGGTGCCGATGGCCCACACGGGTTCGTATGCGATGATGGTGTCGTAAATGGCGTCGCCGTCAAGGTGGAACAGACCTTTTTCAAGTTGTTCTTTCACCACTTCGAAGTGGCGACCCGCCTCACGTTCCTCGAGCACCTCGCCCACGCAATAGATGGGCGACATGTTATTCTCAATCACACGGTTGATTTTCTCGGCGAGAATCTCGTTTGTTTCGTTGAAATATTTTCTACGCTCACTATGGCCGATGATGCAATAGTCCACGTCAAGAGCTTTTAGCATTTTGGCTGACACTTCGCCAGTATAGGCGCCTTTGTCATATGCGCTGCAATTTTGGGCTCCCACGTTGAACTGTTGTTCGTCGAACTCATAGTCGGTCAGCATTTCAAGGTAAGGGAATGGAGGACAGATGATGACTTCGCATTTCATGTCTTCTTGTTCTTCAAGACGGTCAAGGATACCATCGACCAAAGTTTGGGCCTCATCGAAGGTGAGGTTCATTTTCCAGTTTCCTGCTACGATTTTGCTACGCATATTGTTAAATTTTAAAATTTATAATTCATGGATTTGTTAAAAGGCAAAGATAAGGTTTTTTTGTAAATTTGCGCTGTTAAAACCATAGTGATGAAAAAAAGTATTATGTTTCTCGCCATGCTGATGATGGCTGGCGTTTGCAGTGCGCAAGAAGAGGTTGTGTTGGTGCCCGACCGGCCTGGCTACACATGGGGTGCTGATGTATTGCCTTACCAAAAAATCTCCTGGGAAAACGGGTTCGGCTTTGAACGCGGCCTGGATGGTCGTTGCATCACGCTTCCAAGCACCATTGTCAGATATGGCATCTTTCACGATGTAGAGTTGCGTGTAGGCACCGAGTTCGAGTTGAGTGAGGAGCCACCTTTCGTGACCAAACAGTTTGGCGTGGCGCCCCTCACCATCGGCACCAAGATCAAGTGCTACGAGGGCGAGGGCCTGATACCTTCGGTGGGTGTGCTGGCTGAGTTTGCTTCGCCTCACGTTGGAAGTGCCAACCTCACCCCTTCCCATATCGCACCCCATCTGTACCTGCTCCTTGAACAGTCGTTTAACGACAGTTTTGGCTTCTGTTATAATGCCGGATTGGAATGGGATGGCGAGACTGCTACTCCCACGACCTTCCTGGCTTTGGGTGCTTGGTTCACCATTTCAGGCGATTTGGGAGGCTTTGTGGAGACCAACAACTACTTTCATCCTGATGGGAACCAGTACCTGACCGAATTCGGCCTCACTTTCACTCCTTCGTCACGTATTCAGCTCGATGTGGAGGCTGATCTGGACTTCCAGCACCTCGGCGAATATTTCCACATCGGTTGCGGTGTGTCTTGGATGATCAATTAATACGGAATTCAATTCACCCTCACACGAGGGTCGATGATGCCGTAAATGATATCGACAATCAAGTTGACGATAATCAACATCACGGCGATCAACAACACAGCTCCCATTATCACCGGGAAGTCGTACTTTTCAAGTGCGTCGACCACCACCACGCCGATGCCTTTCCAGTCGAACACATATTCGATGAACACGGCGCCTGCCAACAACGAGGCGAACCATCCCGAGATGGCCGTCACTACCGGGTTCAGGGCATTGCGCAGGGCGTGGACGCAGATCACCCGCCAGGGTCGCAAGCCCTTGGCTTTGGCGGTCCTCACATAGTCCATCGACATGGCCTCGAGCAACGAGGTGCGGGTGAGCTCCACCACCACGGCAAGGGGACGCATGCCCAGCGTCAGCGCCGGAAGGATGAGGTTCGACAAGGTAAGGTATTCGCCACGACCGTATTCATCCACAGTGTAAAGGCTTCCCGTCATGCTAAGTCCAGTGACATCCTCTAACAAGAAGCCGAAGATCCATGCCATGAGGATGGCAGCGAAGAATGAGGGAAGCGACATGCCGATGGTCGTTATAAATAAGGTGAGTTTGTTCAAGAAGTTCGTGTTGAGGATGGCGGTGAGGATGCCGATGGCCAGTCCCAGGATAAAGGCAATGGAGATAGACACAAAGGCCAGCAGCAGGGTGTTGGGAAACGCCTCGCCGAGGATGTTCGACACCTTGCGTTTGCTTTGGTACGACATTCTCAGGTAGGGTGCCTTGAGCACCACCGCCGTCATCCCGACGGTGGCGAGGCGAGCGTATGAGCCAACCTTCTCGAGCTTCTCCTCCCCTTCTGAGACATCGTAAAACGAGATAGGCACCAGGTCGTTGAGGTAATCCACATACTGCTTTCCGAGGCTCTGGTTCAGTCCCAGTTCCTCACGGATGGCATCGACCGACTCCTTGTCGGCACGCTGGCCGAGCATCATCTGGGCCGGGTCACCGGGCAGGATGTTGAACAGGAAAAACACCAGCGTGGCGACACCCCAAAGCACCGCCAGGCCGTACAATAGTTTCCTGATTATATACGCTCCCATGCCTTCTTAAAGTCGATAGCGCTCCATTTGTCCTTCACCAATCCCTCGTCGAGCCAAATCAGTCCGGGGTTGAAACGCACGATGGTCTTGATTTCCAATTCGTCGCCATAGTACACCTCCGAAACAAAAGGATGCTCTTGTTGCAACATTGCAACCCTCTCGGGCATCTCGGCCAAAGCCCAGACCACATAATAGCCTTTTGCTTCGGCAGTCTCGGTGATCTCCTTTATCGTTTCCCATTCCTTGTCGGTGATTGCGCTCACGTCGTGCGAGGTGAACATCAGCAGGTTGGGAGTATTGAGAATCATGTCGGTGACATCGTTGCCTTCCTCATCCATGGCCGTGAAGCCGATGTATTCCATCCCTCCTACCACACGCTGGTCCACGAACTCCCATTGGCTCATCCACACCGTGTCGCTCCATGGATAGTTTGGCGAGAGGTATTCTTGGGTCTTACCCGTTTCCTTGTTTCTAAAAGTAAGATATATCTGTTGCTCTCTTTCCGATTCAGCATTCATCTGTTTGCCCACTTTCCAGTTCATGAAGTCGATGACTGGAAGATGGCGGTAATTATAGATTTGGAAGCCGGTGAACAGCAGCGCGTAGGCCAAACCGATGAGGAACTGCACCCTGGGTTTGAGTCGGCATTTCAGCGATTTAACGTTCAGTATCAGGGGCAGCAGCACTGCATCGATGACGATGTTTTTGTAAAACGTCTGCCAGTTGGTCATCTTGACCGCGGTGCCGAAGCAGCCGCAGTCGGGCACCATGTCGTATAGCGCGTCGAAGAGCGTCACCGTGGTGAAGAGGGCCATGAACGCTGTTCCTCCGATGGCGGCTATTTTTGGACATACGTTGGTCAGAAGGCAGATGCCTATGAGGAACTCTGCCAATATCATCAGCACTGCCAGCACCATGGCGGCTTCATTGAGCCATTCGATGTGATAGGATGCGAAGTAGTCGAGCATCTTATACTTCGTTCCCAGGGGGTCGACTCCTTTGGTGAAGCTGCTGAAGATGAAGAGTCCTCCGACCAACACACGACATACGGCCAACGATTGTTTTTCGTAGTGTTTACAAAAAACCATGCTGACGACAACATTCGCCAAAAGCAGCAACAAAAACCACAGCTTATAATCGGGGATAAAGAAAATCCCGATTGCTGTAGCTAACGCCAAGGCAATGCTGATCCAACTGATACTGTTTCTATTTTTCATTTTCTTTCTTTTCTGAGAGGAGTATTAGGGCGAACACTGCATAGTTGATCATGTCGTAGTAGTTGGCGTCGAGGCCTTCCGACACAATTGTCTTGCCGCCGTTATCCTCGATTGACTTGGTGCGGAGCACTTTGGCCATGATGAGGTCGGTGATGGAGCTGATGCGCATGTCGCGCCAGGCCTCGGAGTAGTCGTGGTTTTTGCGGGTCATGAGTTCGTAGGCCTCGTTGGTCACTTTGTCATAGAGTCGGGTGGCCTCTTCCGAACTCAGGTCAGGTTGGTCCACCACGCCCAGTTGCAGTTGGATGATGCCCATGGCGGCGTAGTTGACGATGCCGATAAACTCAGGCTCGATGCCTTCGTCCACCAGGTGTTCACTGACGGTCTGAAGGGTCCTGATGCGTTTCACCTTGATGAATATCTGGTCGGTGATGGAGGGAGCCCTCAGGATACGCCATGCCGGACCGTAGTCCTTCATCTTGTCGATATACAACTTGCGGCATTGCGCCAGCACGGCATGGTATTGTTTTTCGGTGTTGGGAGTATTCATGATTATTTACCAATAATTGAGACTGCAAATATATACTTAAAAATCCATAATCAAGCAATCCCTTGGATAAAAACCTCTATCTTTGCAAGCATGAAAATGAACTATCCAGCCATCATGGGCATCCTCAATGTGACGCCCGACTCGTTCTCCGACGGGGGGCGGTACAACAGCGTGGATGCCGCACTGAGACATTCCGAGGAACTACTTGAACAAGGTGCCGACATCGTCGACATCGGAGGATGTTCCACCCGGCCCAACAATGCCATCGCCACACAAGAAGAAGAAATGGAACGGGTCATTCCCATATTGAAAGCTATCAGGAAACGGTTCCCACAAGCCACCTTATCGGTGGACACCTTTAGGAAAGCCGTCGCTGAAGCCTGCGTCGAGGAAGGCATCGACATCGTCAACGACATCTCGGGTGGACTCTTCGACCCAGAAATGCTGCCCTACATCGGCGAGAAACGTATCCCCTACGTGCTCATGCACTGCGTGGGAACCCCTGAGACCATGCACCAATACAGCCTCGGCGGCGACATCCACCAGACCGTGATGGACTTCTTCAAAAAGCAATGCGACAAGCTAGAGGCATACGGCCATCACGACATCATCCTCGACCCGGGACTGGGTTTCGGGAAAAGCTTGGAAGCCAACTATGCCCTGCTCCGTGACTTGGACCGTTACCGCTACCACGGCTACCCGATCCTCATCGGACTCTCAAGAAAATCGATGATTAAGAAGGTGGCTGGCAACAACGGGGACCCCGATACATGCACAGCACTGCTCAACAGGATTGCCCTGTTGAACGGTGCTGATATCGTAAGAGTTCACAATGTAAAGTTGTTACGGGACTAAGACCAGGCGGAGGCCACGACCGCTGAAGCGGCTGCCAGGCTGTCCATAGAGGCGATACGACACACGGGCAAGACCTGCGAAGTATGACCAACTGCCACCACGGAGCACCCTGACGGAACCTGAGGTGGGACCTGTGGGGTTGTTTTGGCTCTCACTGGAATAGTTTCCGTACAAGTCGTAACACCACTCCCAAACGTTACCGCTCATATCGTACAAGCCCAATTCATTGGGGTCCTTGGTGCCCACCTGATGAGGTGTACTGCCACTGTTGTCGGCATACCAAGCCACATTGCCGAGGATGTTGCCACCGCTGAACTTATAGCCTTTGCTCTTGCTACCGCCACGTGCGGCATATTCCCACTGAGCCTCGGTAGGCAGACTGAAGTGTTCGCCTGTCATCTGGTTCAGCTGTCTGATGAAGTCCTGGGCATCGTTCCAGCTGACATTCTCGACAGGAAGATTGTCACCTTTCTTATTGCTGGGGTTCTTTCCCGTTACGGCAGTCCAAAGATCTTGGGTGACTTCGAACTTGCCGATATAGTAGTCGTCCAGAGTCACGCTGTGCGTTGGTTTTTCATCGTTGTTGCAGTCCCCGTTCTGTTCGGGAGTGCATCCCATGGTAAAGGAACCACCTTTCACATAAAGCAATTCAAAGGTCACGCCATTGACGGTGAAGGTCTTGGGCTGGGATTTGGCCCGTTCAGCTTCGGCTTTCTTTCTCTCACTCTCTTCGAACAAACGCTGACGTTCAGCTTCGGCTTCGGCTTCAAGGCGTTGACGCTCGGCCTCAGCTTCCAAGCGTTGTTGTTCGGCTTCGGCTTCTAAGCGTTGGCGTTCAGCTTCGGCTTCGGCAATCAAGCGTTGACGTTCGGCCTCGGCTTCAGCTTCCAAACGCTGGCGTTCAGCTTCAGCCTCGGCTTCCAAGCGTTGACGTTCAGCTTCCGCTTCAAGACGTTGGCGTTCAGCCTCGGCTTCAGCGAGAAGGCGTTGGCGTTCGGCTTCAGCTTCAGCTTCCAAACGCTGGCGCTCGGCTTCAGCTTCAGCGGCTAGACGTTGTTGTTCAGCTTCGGCCTCAAGGCGCTGACGCTCAGCAGCTACACGAGCAGCTTCAGCTTCGGCAGCCTGGCGCTGTTGTTCAGCCTCGGCAAGCAGACGCTGACGCTCAGCTTCCGCTTCGGCAGCCAGACGTTGTTGCTCAGCAGCCACGCGAGCGGCTTCCGCTTCTGCGGCCTGACGCTGTTGTTCGGCTTCAGCTTCCAGACGCTGACGCTCAGCAGCCACGCGAGCGGCTTCGGCCTCGGCAGCCTTGCGCTGTTGTTCAACCTCGGCAAGCAGGCGTTGACGTTCCGCTTCAGCTTCAGCAGCCAGCCGCTGACGCTCAGCAGCCACGCGAGCGGCTTCGGCCTCGGCGGCCTGGCGCTGTTGTTCAGCCTCGGCAAGCAGACGCTGACGCTCAGCTTCAGCTTGACGGGCTGCCTCAACCTCGGCTTGATGCGCTGCCTCAACCTCGGCTTGATGTGCGGCCAACTGTTCGCAAGGCTTTTCGTCGGTCACCAGACGGCAACGGCCAGCGGTGGCTCCACCTTGTGTGATATAGGTTTCGCTATAGGGAACGATCTCGTTCGACTTCATCAGCGACAGCTCGTCAGCCGACGGGATACGCCATGTGCAATAGCCATACTGTCCGCTCTCGTTGATGCGCGAGATGATATTGGTCGGCTCAGCGTCGAAGACACCAAGGTCACGGGGAAACACGTGCAGGAAGTTGTACAAGGTAATCATCGTATCGGACTGGTACTTGGCATCCAATACACCCATGGCCTTGTTACGAGTCACCGAAAGGTCAACGCCATCGGTAATCATGAGTGCCAGATTTTGGGCCAGTTCTTGAATGACTTTGCGGTACGATGTATCGGAAAATGCCGCTCCTTGGATAGCGTCGATGGTACCTGTTTCCAAATTAACCACACGGGCATCGATATTGTAGTTGCCCAAAAACAGGTTAACGTCACCTACCACGACCTTCGACACGTTCAAGATCTTTCCGATCTTGACCATCTGCTTGTCGGTATTCTTATTGTGCTGGAAGCCCTGCTCGCCGATAACCTTGTCAATCTGCGTACGTTCCACCATAGTGTAACCCTCAGGTTGAAAATAGGTCGCGAAAATGGCAGTGATGCCATCCACTGTTTGCTGGGAAACTCCACCATTGGCCTTGAAGTCAAGTACAGCGATGCGCTGTGCACTCACAGTGAATGCCAGCATCAGCAATGAAGCGAGAACATAAAATCTGATTTTCATATCAAACGCTATTATTTATCCATAGAATTTGCAAAAATAATCAATTTTCAGAAACCCATCAAAACAAAACGAAAAAAATATGTAATTTTGCCATTTAAAAACAGCATTGATACAATGATTGACCTTTTTATTCAAATACGCATTGTTGACATCATCGATGTGGTGTTGGTAGCCCTTCTGCTCTATGGCCTTTATCGGCTACTGAAAGGCACCGCTGCCATCAGTATTTTCATAGGCATTGTAGCCATCTTCCTCATCTCGCAACTTGTAAACGCCCTCCAGATGGAACTCCTCTCCTCGATCCTCGGGGCTTTTGTCAGTGTGGGTTTCATCGCGCTCATCATCATCTTCCAGCCTGAGATAAGGCGTTTCCTGTTCACCATCGGCGCTAAGACGCAAACCGGGGAAAACAAAATGTTCCACATCTTCAAACGCAAGAGTCGCCACATCTCACTCGACACCGACACCATCTGCCAAGCCTGCAGGGCGATGTCCGACATCAAACAGGGCGCGCTCATCGTCATCACTAGGCAGAACACATTGGCCGACATCGTCATGACGGGTGTCACCATCGAGGCCGAGATAAGCAAGCCTTTGATTGAAAACATCTTCTTCAAAAACAGTCCTTTGCACGATGGTGCCATGATCATCACCGACAACAAAATCACCGCGGCACGATGCATCCTTCCGGTAACCAACAACACCGACCTTCCCGGACATTACGGGCTGCGTCACCGCGCCGCTATTGGCGTCAGTGAAAACAACGACTGCATCGTCATCGTGGTCTCCGAGGAAACAGGTGCCATCAGCCTGGTCAAAGAAGGCAGAATCACCACCCTGCAACCTCTCACCATGAGAGAAATCCTTGAAAAAGAATTGAAGTAAACTGAAAACTATCAGTTTTCCGTTTTCAACTCCACAAACCCTTCTTCTTCCAACTGGAAGTAATAGCCTTGCTCCCTTGGGTCCCAACGGAGCTTGAATCTCGGAGCCTGGTTCTTGGGCTTCAGGGCATTCTCAACGAAGCTGTTCATCATATAATCATAGGTAAATGCCGCATAACGCCGTCCAAGATACACGGCAAAGTCATACACATCCTTTGCCTTCAAAGGAGTGATCTGGTAATGGTATTGCGTGCCATTCTTTTTACCATTGGTCACATGTGATTCAAATTCATCGCGAAGGTTGAACTCATCAAACACGGTAGGATGCCACTCGCCGTCGTTGACATCGAACCAAGAGGCCACATTCACCGTGTTGAGCGTGAACGTATATTCATACTGATCAATAAAATCGAACAGTTGGTCTACATAATCAGTGTAAAGCCCCTGCATCTCCACCTTGGAGAGGACGACCAGCCAATGCAGCGAGTCAACCTGAACTTGGTCAGGATTGTCGGGAATATATACATTTACATGATAAGTGCCCAATTCCTCAGCATAGGCGGCATACATGATGTCGAGAAACTGGTTCTGGTCGACGGAGTCGAGCACCCGGCTATACTCCCCACTATCATCAGGGACCAGCTTCACTTCGGCAGCTTCAGGGAAATAAACCGCCACCTGCACTTGAGGCGACTGGGCAACAAAACGGTTGGCGAGACGGAACTCGCTGCCGCACGACGCGAAGAACATCACGGCCAACAACCCTATGAAGATATTCTTGATTCTCATGGCTTAAAACAACTCCATTTGCACACCATCTCCTCCTCCTGGAGGATTGTTATCAGGATCCTGACCATCGTCAATATGACCATTATCATCTGTAACATCCTGATTATCAGTGTTTTCTGTAACTACTTGATTATCAGATAATTCCGACGCTTCTGAAACTTCAGGTTCGATAGGTTCCAACCACTGGTAGCCCTCTATCTCACGGTTCGATAGGCGTTTGCCTTTGGCTTTGTAGCTCTTGATGCCGATGAACTCTTCCACGTTGACCTCGTCGTCGGGGAAGCTGTTGCCAGCGTCGCTCACCTTGTAGCTCAGCAACAGGCGTGGCATCACGTCGGTACTGAACGTGAGGAACTTGGCTCCTTCGTGCTCACCGATGAACGAGGTGCGGGTGTTGGGTTTTTCATCCTTCTCGATACAGAAGCGTTTCAGGTACATCTTCTGGGTCTCGCCTTCGATATACACCACAGAGAAGATCTCGTCGGGATCGAACTTACGGATCTCCATCATATCGTCGTCGAAATGGGTGGAGAGGTCGTATCCTGTAATCTTAAATTCGCCGTTTGAGAAGAGCTGGAGTATGCGGTCGTCGCCCTCGAAGGCTCCCAGGTACTGGCCTCGCTTATCGGCATTGAGACGCCTCACCGTGTCGTCGTACCACAGGTCGCGGGCGGTGAGTGTTGACACGCCGTCGTCGTGCTTGAACACGAGTTTGATGGGGTATTTGGTCAGCTGGTTACCACGTGCCGAACGGCCTTTTACGGCAAGTTGTGCGAAGTCGTAATCAAAGGTGGTCTTCTTGAGTTTAGGAGCTGGTCGCAGTTGCACTTTGATGATTTCTGCCTCGCCGTTGGCATTGGCGGTGAAATACACCACCTTTGAATCGGGCTTGCCTTGGGTGAGGTCGTATTCTTTGTCGCGGGTGACACCGGTCACGGCAAAGCGCTTCACATAGAACGGATTGCCCGGCTTGCCGTCGCGATACACCACGTTGTAGGTGGTGCGGTCGTCATTTTTGCGGAACACAGCCACATGGATGATGTTGGCCCCAACGAAGAGTTTGGCTTGTATCTTGGTCACCATATAGGTGCCGTTCTCATGGAACACGATGATGTCATCCATATCGGAGCAGTCGGAGACAAAAGCATAAGCTTCCTTGACCTTCTCGCGTTTGAGACCCTCGCCGGTGCAGATGAAGCCCTCCTTGCTGTTCACATAGAGCTTCTCGTTGTTGGCAGCCACGGCTTGGGCTGAGATGTTGTCGAAGTTACGGATCTCGGTCTTGCGCTCGCGACCGGCCCCATATTTCTCTTTGATGTGGAGATAATAGTTGATGGTATATTCAACGATATGGTCGAGGTTGTAGCGTGCCTCTTCGATCTTTTGCTCGATGTCGGCGAGCTGTTCGTCGGCTTTCTTGAGGTCGAACTTGGAGATCTTGCGCACCGGTTTCTCACAGAGTTTCAGCACATCGTCGCGAGTGATCTCCCGTTTCAGTTTCTTTCGATAGGGGTCGAAACGGCGCTCAATGCCAGTCACCTGATCTTCCCAACTCTCATAATCCTTCTTTTCCAACTCCTTGTAGATACCTTTCTCGAAGAAGATCTTCTCCAACGATATCCAGTGCCAGTCGCTCTCCAGCTCGTCGAGGAGGATTCGCAGCTCCCAGCTGAGCAGTTCCATGGTACGGTCGGTACAGCGTTTCAGGATCTCGCTGACGCCCATGAAGGCGGGACGGTCGTTGACGATGACGCAGGCGTTGGGCGAGATGGAAACCTCACAGTCGGTGAATGCATACAAGGCATCGATGGTCTGGTCGGGCGACACACCTGGGTTCAGGTAAATCACGATCTCGCAGTTCTCGGCAGTGTTGTCGTCGATCTTCTTAATCTTGATTTTGCCTTTGTCGTTACATTTCACGATGCTCTCAATCACTCCGCCCGTTGTAGTGCCGTATGGAATCTCCGTGATAACCAGGGTCTTCTTGTCTTGTTGCGTAATACGGGCGCGCACCCTGATACGGCCTCCACGGAAACCGTCGTTGTAGTTGGTCACATCCATCAGGCCTCCTGTGGGGAAGTCGGGATAGAGCGCAAAAGGCTCGTCGCGCAGATAAGCCACGGAGGCGTCGATAAGTTCGATGAAGTTATGTGGCAGGAACTTGGATGCGAGGCCTACGGCGATGCCTTCGGTGCCTTGTGCCAGAAGCAGGGGGAACTTCACCGGAAGCAGCACCGGCTCTTGGTTACGACCATCGTACGAGGGCGTCCAGTCGGTGGTTTTCTTGTTGAAGACCACCTCCTTGGCGAATTTTGAAAGGCGTGCCTCGATGTAACGGGGCGCCGCCGCATCGTCACCTGTAAGGATGTTTCCGAAGTTACCCTGGGTCTCAATCAGCAGGTCCTTCTGGGCAAGCTGCACCATGGCGGATCCGATGGAGGCGTCGCCGTGGGGATGGTATTTCATGGTGTTACCCACAATGTTGGCCACCTTGTTGAAACGGCCGTCGTCCAACTCACTCATCGAGTGGAGGATACGTCGTTGCACAGGCTTCAGTCCGTCCTCCAGCGCGGGAACGGCACGGTCCAAAATCACATACGAGGCATAGTCGAGAAACCAATTCTCGAACATACCCTTAAGGGGAATCACATGATATTCTTCGTTGTTATCCATAAAGGCAAGAAAAGAAATGCAAAGATACGGTTTTTTTCCTTTTTGTCAAAAGAAAAAAAACAAGGGTTCACTTCCAAAAACGCAGAACGGCTATCTCTCCCAAAACGGCCACCAAAGCCAGTAGCACCAGCCAGCGCCAGAGGGTGGATTTCTGTGTGTCCGTCGATGCGGTCATCTCCATTCCAGCGTCTTTGAACAGCCGCTCGATGGTGGCATCGTCGGCGACTTTCAGGTCCGATTCAAGACGGCTATCGTTCCAAGCCATCAGATGACGCACCGAGTCGGCCTGCGTCACCTCATAAAAGCCGGCTTCCCCCAACTCGGGCAACTCGTCCGGGACCTTGTCCACTCCCAGAGTATAGGCCATCTTCCCCACGCCACCGCCCAAGAAGGCCATCTTCAGCATCAAGGGCACGAAGACAGGGTTCTCTGCCAGATTGCTCCAACGATTGTCGAGAAGGGTGGCGAAGTCATACACATGGCCCTTCCCCACGGGTTGTTCAACAAGCATTGGGTCACCATTGCCGAGATGCATCAACGTGGTGGTCCCCGGCGTTGGAGTCAGCCTCACGTGGCGATTTGCTTGGGGCAGATCGGCATGTTGGGGCAAATCGATGATAATGTCATTGAAAAACGCATGTTGCACCGCCAAGTCGCTTACGGGAACGGCGTTGGTATCGATTACGGCGCCGTCGTCATGAAAGAACACCACGCTGGCGCCTTCCTCGGCCTCGTCAAGAAGGAAGTCTCGTACCGTCTCATTCAGTGCTGAAGACTCGCTGACCACAACCAGCTGGGCCTGTCCGAGCACCTCAAGGTCAAACCCATTGGGGGCCATGGCCACATAGTCGAATTGAGGGTCATCAGAGAACACCAATGCCACGGGTGTGGGCTGTTTGTCAACGGTCAGTTCCACCACAGAGAGTTTCGACTTCACCCCGATAACAAAACGATAGGTGTCGTCGAAAGTGACAGGATAGTCCATCAAGGTGACGGCACAGGGAATGTCGCCAGAGCGTTCAGGCACGACCTGCATCACCACCTCGGCGCTGCCTCCTGCTTCCACGTCGACAGTGGCTGAAGCCACCATCTTGCCATCCATGTTCAAGTTGATTGGAAGGCCTTTCATCTCTCGGTCACCCCGGTTGGTAACCACGGCATGGAGGTCGTTGGCCATCTCAGGCTGTACCACAGGCGACCCGAGCCACACCGTGTCAACGGAGATGTTGGCCTGGCTTGAGGCACGCATGGGAACGGCAACTACAAGCAGAGTGGTATCAGGTGCGATCCCTGTGAGGTCGAGCATGTTTTCCTGAAAATCGGAATAGGCCACCAAAGTCGCCTTGTCGAAGCCATGCATCTTACGGAGCATGGTGAAGCGGTCGATAACCTCGTTCAACTTCACGGGAGCCCCTTCGAGATGCATCCTGTCGAGCCGATCGAGCATTTCTTCCTGACTCATGGGATACTCGTTTTCCACTTCGAAGCTGTTGGTCAGAAGCAAGTACCTTGTCGAAGGAGGAAAGCCATTCACAAGGTCCCTAGCCTCCTCTCGTGCATCTTCCAACAAGGTGGTTTTATCCGACAAAGCTCTCATACTCATTGAGTTGTCGACATAGACACCAACCACTCCTTCTTCAGGATTAATCTTGGTCACCTCATCAGGGCGATAAGGATAGGCAAATGCCATCACCAGAGCCGCGATAAAAAGGCATCGCAAGAAAAGAAGCACAAGATACTTCAGTTTCTTGGTACGCGCGCTCTCCTGTTCGATGGTCTTCAAGACGGCGGTATTGCTGAAATAAACCAGTTTATGCCGTCTGAAGTTGAACAGATGGATGATGATGGGAATCAGCAGTGCGGTGAGAGCCCAGAGGATGGAGGGGTGGAGGAAGTTCAAGATAAAAGATAAAAGATAAAAGATAAAAGATAAAAGTTAGAAGCCGTGGTTATAGTTTTTGCTACTTGGATACACACCTTTCGACCAGTGCGAGCAGGCGTCGCCAGGGGCGAATTTCAAAGGCAAAGCCACAGTGATGGCTGCCTCGAGGCCTCGGTTGTTTCGGACCCCATTGATGTTATAGGCGTTCACGTTGATTGCTGGCGCTTGGTCGTTATGTTCTGCCTCCGAATAGGTGTCATTGAAACCGAGATAATATCCCGCCTCCATTTTCACCACCAGCGAGAAACGCGGGAAGGTCATGGTAAACCTCAGACCGGCACCTGCCAACGCTCCAAAATCGTATTGGGCCATGTTGTTGGCGTTGATAGCCACGTTACTGTTGACAAAACCCTGAATATTGTTGTCGGAGGTCTGGCTGATTCCACTGCCGAGAGGTCCTTTGTCCGTTATGGTCGGCATTACCAGCCCAAAGGTAGGGGCAGCGAAAAAATAAGGTTTCAGCCATGAGGTGGCAGGGATGGCCACCGACACAGGCAGCCTCGCTTCCAAGTAATTCACCCTAACCTCATAGCACACAATAGTGTTCCACAAATCGCTTCGATAAAGCCTTCTGTCGCCACGTCCCACCCAAACGACTTCCGGAGCGACGTAAATCCATCCGTCCAGCAATGGAATCTCCACATTGATGCCCGACATGGGTCGGATGCGGCTTGTCAACACGTCGAAACCCAAAGTGTCGAGCGCCGGGTTCCCTGGGTAGACGTAATTGGGAAGGGTGGCTCCTCCCCTAATACCGATGGCAACAGCCTCGCCACGTTTCTTAGAATTGTGTTGTGGCTGGGCGGTCACGACAACGGCAAACGAAAGGAGCAAAAGGATAAACAAAGTCTTTTTCATCGTCATCGTGATTAATTTTGATACCATTTCTGTCTGACTGCTGAACCGAACGGATTCTGGCCGTTGCTCTGGACCCGGTAGATAAAGATGCGGTTCACCATATTCCGTTCAAAGGTATCGAACGGGATGAATTGTGCAGGAGTGTTAGGCTCGGCCGAGATGTTGACGCAGGCCACAATGGCGTTGGCAATACCGCTTTCTGCGACAGTTCCCGTGATGACATAGCCTCGTGTCAAAGTATAATAAAGATGTGAACTAAGCTCATAACAGTTTTTATACGCAACCTTGAAATAGGCCGTAAAACGAGTTCCTTCACCCATCAAATAGACCGTATCTATCTTTTCCTGCGGGAAGCTCTTTTCGTGAATGTCGCCAGGTGCAACCCTATTATGCTGTCCTTGGGGATAATAAAGCAAGGTGTCAATGGGTTGGTCGCCGCCAAACCGGAAAAACAGGGTGTCGCCTGCAAGGGGATGATGTCCGTTGTCTTTATACAGTTCTCTTGGAAAGAACATGTACTCCCCTTGAATGTCGGGAGGGGTGTTGCCCCTAGGCAAAACGATGGTTTCATCGCCCATAACGGTTGTATCGGCGATGAACCGCAACAGGGTGTCGGGAATCACTTCTTCAATGGACTTGACATACGACTCGGTTCCCATCAGAACGATGGTGCCTTGGCTCATGTCGTCTTTCAAGCACCCTGTCAGCAATAGCGTCAAAGCCGCAATAAACAAAAATCCTTTTTTCATTGGCTCCTTTTTAAACTTATCGTGTAACGGAGATCAGCTGGGTTTTATTGCCATGGCGTGTCATTACTTGAACGAGATAAAGTCCCTGTGGCAGGTCATCGACTCGAACGCGGACCGTCTCCTCGCCATTGGAAGGCACCTCTTTAAGTCTCTGACCCAGGATGTTAACCACGCTCACGCCTGTCACTTCCTCCCCTTCCACAAGCACTTCGTCGCTTGCGGGATTGGGATAGATTTTCAGTTGATGGAGGATGTTATCGTCAACGCCATAGCCACTGCAGTTGATGGTCTTGAATACTTCCTTACCGCAGCTACCCTCAAGGCCGCTACTCGCATGAAGGGTCTTGGTGCCCATGGTATAGGTGGTGATGGTACACGAGGCGCCGTGCGGACGGAACTCCCACTCACCGTTTTCGTTGTCTGACAGTTCCCAGATAACCGTTCCTGTATCCATACCAGTACTGTCGTCAAGATAATATAGATACTCGCCTGGCCAGAAGTTGGTGGACACGGCGACGTTGCTCAAGCCCAAGATCTTGTCGAACGGCGGTGTGTCGGTAATGGTCAGATTTAGATTAAGGATACTGATACAGCCATTGGACCCTGTTATGGTGTCCCTATAGTCGTTGGATTCAGTAAGGGTTTGATTCTGCCAAGAATAGGAATCACAGGCAGCCACCGTGTCAAATGACTCTCCACCTTGAAGCAAGGTGAAATAGAGGACACTGTCATACACACATCCTTCAGGGGTGGTGAACTCTTTATAATAGACATCTGTAGCGTCACAGGTTATGCCATGCCAGTACCAGATGTCACACGAAGCATAGTTGGTTATAGGATTCGATGGCGCATATCCTATGGTCACTTCCCGCAAATAAAGGCTGTCGCATCCGTCAGGTGTGGCGTTCGTCACGGTATGCTCGAGATAATTTACGCCTTCGCTGACGATGGTATCTCCATACCAGATAAATTCTTCACAAACCGTCAGTGGAGGAAACGTATATGTCACCACATTCCCCCGTTCGATCTGAAGGTGGCAGATGGTGTCACAGCCTTGGTCTCCTGGTAAGGTGACATATTCATCACAAGGTACTTGATAATCGTGTCCTCTAAAATGATAGGTATCGGAGCATGTCGTTTCATGCACTTCGATCTGGTTGAACGGGTTCACATGGACGGTCACGCCCAAGGTGTCGAATGGTTGTACGGCTCCTTCGATCTCACGAAAAACGACCGACATCACATCGAACTCGCCGGCAGAGTTGTATGTATGGCTTACCTGAGCTCCTGTGGCGGTGCCGTTGTCGCCGAAGTTCCAAGTCACATGGTGGACTTCATAGTTGGTCTCCACGCGGAAGTTCACCGTTTCCTCCTGACAGATGGTGTAGCCGTTGGGAAGTTCGGTGGAGAGGATGTCGTTGACATAAAGCTGTTTTGTCAACTGTTTGGCGCTGGAACCCACGGTATAGGCATAGCCTTCGTTCGGTCCAATGCCGTAGACATGGGCCACGAAGCCACTTGGGCAACGTATGGTATGTGCGCCAGGTTCCACATTGTCCAATCGGGCGTAGGAGAACTCCGGCGCTGAAGGAACGACACTGAATTGAGACGCTATGGAATTATTGTCATAGGTCAGTTGGGCCACGGATTCCGTATAGCACACCACATTCACGAAATGTGTCAATCCGTTCGAAGCCTGGAAGGTGGAGAAGGTAATCTCACGGATGTTTTGTTCCACAGGCGAGATCCACACCATAGAAGGGTCTCCATAGGTAGTGCCATAGCTGGCTTGACGGTGTGAATGGTTATACAGATAAACGGAGACGGGATTGTCTGACGAGATATAGGAACAAGGTTCCGTATTCAAGTTCATTTCGAAAGAATAGCTATCTCCGGCATTCAGTCTTTGTGGCAGTTCTGTTCCGTCACGCCACACGGTGGTATTGTCGAACAAGGCGGTGATTTTCACCTGGTCGTTGAGCAGATTGAAACTAGAGGGAGCGAAGGTGCTTGTCACCACAAACCGTTTGCCCCAATGGTCGACGGGCATGGCTTGTTCAAATACATGGTCGAAGCCGCTCGAGGTGCCCCCGGGGATGGAGGTGATGCAGTTGCCGTTGAACACTGCGATGGGTTTCCCGTCGGCGCTTTCGATCGTGGTTCCAGAGAAATCGCCTTCCGTGTTGTAGTTTGAACCTTGGTTTTTGTTCAATATATGATAGCATTCACCTGCTTGCAGGGAGACCGTATAGGGTATGCCGGCGGCATGGCGGTCCCACGTCTCGCAAGTCGGGACAATTTGCACTTCCGTATCGTCCTGGGTGGCAATGATCAAAAAAGACGCCCTGTTTTCATCCGGATGGCCGCTTTGGTCACCAATTGATTTGTTGCTTTGGACCATGTATTGGCTTCCCAGTGCGTTGACAGGAAGCACATTGGCGGCGTCGTATGAGTTTGGCGCTTCATTGGCGACGTACAGGGAGATTGTATCGGTTGAAGTCACCAGCAGGCCTTTGAAGGATTTGCCGTATTGGTCGTTGTATCCTCTATTGTCGGGCACGGTGAAAGTGGCAACGCCATTGTTCTCTACGTTGAAGCTTTCCTCCCAGTCCTGGTTTGGGTTTCGCACGGTCACCGTACAGGCGCGTTTGGCACTGGCGATCATGATCAGTTTTTCCGTAAAAGGATCAGGCTGGTTAAGGTTTCTGTAGCCATTTCTCATGTATGACACCCAAAACTCCTTGCCTTGTGTGGTCGGGGTTTGCGCCTTGAGGACGGATGTCCCGAGCGTCAGGAGGAGAAGGCATAGGAAGAGGCGATTTTTCATAACCGATATTTATCAATGATACGGCAAAAATACAAATAATTATTAACAAATCAAGGGTTTAACGTTTTTCCATTGAGGACAGCCTCTTGGAGTTGGTCGCCTTTATAGGTGAGTTTGAGGGAGAAGAAGGGTGCTTTTTCGTCGAGGAGTCGAAGGAAAATCTTGTCGCCTTCCCACATAGGGAGTTCGAGCAGGTGTTTTTTCTCAATCCATTCGAGGTCACCTTCGTTGCACACGATTTCGTTGCCGGTCCATTCGGTACACACGAAGAGGTGCATGTGTTCGTTTTCCCATCGGTCGGAGATGAAGGTGACGATGCCGCAGTAGCGCCATTGGGTGACGGTGAATCCGGTCTCTTCCCACACTTCGCGCAGCATACAGTCCTCGGGGCTTTCCCCTTCCTCGAAGTGACCTCCTACGCCGAGCCATTTGTCGTGGTTTAGGTCGTTTTCTTTTTTGGTGCGGTGGAGCATGAGGTATTGGGAGCCTCGTTCCAGGTAGCAGAGGGTGGTCTGTTTCAATTATGAATTAAGAATTAAGAATTTAGAATTGAGAGATAAAGCAAAGGCGACCCGAGGGCCGCCTTTGCGAAAAAACCTTTGAACTTTGGTTTAGATGATGCCTTGAGCGAGCATAGCTTTGGCAACGCGCATGAAGCCGGCGATGTTGGCACCCTTCACATAGTTGATGGTACCATCAGCTTGTTTACCGTATTCAACGCACATGTCATAGATGTCGTTCATGATCTTGTGGAGCTTCTGATCAACTTCAGGAGCAGTCCAGTTGATGTGAGCGGCATTCTGGCAGATTTCGAGGCCAGAGGTAGCAACGCCACCAGCGTTGACAGCCTTACCAGGAGCGAACGGGATACCGGCGCCTTGGATAGCTGCGATAGCTTCAGCGGTGCAGCCCATGTTAGAGATTTCAGCAACATACTGAACGCCATTGGCGATCAATTCCTTAGCATCAGCTTCGTTCATTTCGTTCTGGAAAGCGGACGGGCAAGCGATGTCGCATTTCACCATCCAAGCCTTCTTACCAGGAGTGAAGATAGCCTTGCCGGGGAACTTGGTGGCCATGTCCTCAACCTTGTTGCGGCGTGAGTCACGCATCACCAGCATGTAGTCGATCATTTCCTTGTCGATACCGTTAGGCAGTTCGCAAACGCCGTCCGGGCCTGACAGAGCAACGACCTTAGCGCCGAGCTCAGTAGCCTTGGTAGCAGCGCCCCAAGCCACGTTACCGAAGCCTGACAGAGCGACTCTCTTGCCTTGCATGGTTTCACCCTTCTGGTGGACCATACGGTCAACATAGTACATAGCACCGAAACCGGTAGCTTCAGGACGGATCAAAGAACCACCCCAGCCATAGCTCTTACCAGTCAGAGCGCCAGTGCTGTGTTCACGGGCGAGCTTCTTGTAAGCGCCATAGAGGTAACCGATCTCACGGCCGCCGACACCGACGTCACCAGCAGGTGAATCTTGGTCAGCACCGATGTTTCTCCAAAGTTCATACATGAAAGCTTGGCAGAAACGCATGATCTCTGCGTCTGACTTGCCTGTTGGGTCGAAGTCAGCACCGCCCTTACCACCACCGAGAGGCAGGTTGGTCAGGGAGTTCTTGAAGATCTGCTCGAAGCCCAAGAACTTAAGCATAGAGACATTGACTGCAGGGTGGAAACGGAGACCGCCTTTGTAAGCGCCGAGAGCGGCGTTGTACTGGACACGGTAACCGAGGTTCACCTGAACCTGGCCTTTGTCGTCAACCCAAGTCACACGGAAAGTGAAGATACGATCAGGTTCAACGAGACGTTCAACGATCTTTGCAGCTTCAAATTCTGGGTGTTGGTTGTACACTTCTTCGATTGATTCGAGCACTTCGCGTACTGCCTGTAAATACTCTTTTTCGCCTGGATGTTTGGCCTCCAGAGCGGTCATGATTTCATTTACTTTCATTTTATTAGTTTGATTATTAAAAGGTTGTGTTATAAATAACTTTGTTTTTCTTATTGAAAGCGGTGCAAAGTTAGCACTTTAAATCTTATAAAAAAAATAAAATCCAAAGTTTTTTCATTTTACTCTTCGTCACCTATCCATTCCCCATGTTCGTACAAGGCTACACGGGTGATCCGACCGTCGGGATTGTAATAAACCTCCCTGCCGTGCTTCTCGTTGTCGACATAATTGGTGACCAGGCATTTGTATCCCGACTGCTCATAACTCGTCTGCGTCCCCGTACCCATCACAAAATCAGCCTTGGCAGCAAGACTCCCGTCAGCATAAAAAATCAGCCAGGAACCGTCCATCATGTCATCGACATACTGGCCTTCCTGAAAAACCTGACCATTCTCATACCAACGACGGTATTCTCCATTCAACTTGCCTCCGGAATAATTGCCCTCCTCTACCAAAATGCCCTTCAGAGAATAGGAACGAAATACACTGTCCTGCACCCCGTCCTTGTACCACGACTCTTCCATGATGTTTCCGTTCTCATACCAACGGCGAGAGAGTCCATTCATCTTGTTATGACTGTAATTCACCTCCAACTGGGGCTTGCCGTTGGCCAAATACCAGACACTCGGACCATTGAGCTCACCATCCTCATAGGTCAGCTCCGACTTCAGATTGCCGTTCTCCCAATAGTCCTTCTTGACTTCAACAGCGTCGTTGCAGGCAACCATAAAGGCCAACAACACAACAAAACCAAACCATCTTCTCATCTTATTCCTCCTCTGGATAAATCCAAATCGGTTTCAACTCAATCGACTGGCTATCATACTGATAGATACTCCAAAAACGGTTCTCCAAACCATCCTCGTAACGATGCTTGGTGAAATAATAACGGGTATGCATCATCGGCATGTGCTCGTAAGGAAGACAACCCTGGGCATGAGGTCCATACTGCATGAGTGAATTCAAGAAATACCACCCCACATCGAAACCCTCAAAGGCATAGTCCGCCGGCTCGCTCCCATACCTCAGCCTATAATCATCCACAAACTTCAATGTCAACGAATCGTTGTAGTCAACAAACCGCTCATCGAAATAAATGGCATTCATATTCAGCAAGTTAGGCACTAACAAGTTGTCAAACTTCGACCACGAAGGCAAACCAATCAATGTAATGGGATATTTTTGCGTGGATTTATTAATAGTATTCAATATTTTTGTTGCAAAAACAATATCTTTTCCGTATGCAATTAATACATTGTCACGGGCAGCGGAGAGGCCATTCCTGAAAGCTTCAATGTCGCTGGTGCCATAGACCTCGAAGGGGTTGTCGAAATAAATCGTCCCATCAGGATTGTCTTGCAGCGAACGGGTCGAGAAGATCTGTCCCTCGACCTCCAGGGTTGACAGTTGGCGTTTGCCCATCTGGCGACGGGCGCTCTCCCTGACAATCAGTTCCAACATCTCCGCATTGCTCATGAAGACCTCAGGACTCACCACCGAGTCGAGTGCGTGGCGCAATGCGGCGACCATTGCCGTGTCATCGGGATTGTTGTCAGTGATCAGGCTGACCTTGGCTTTGGGATAACGTAACGTGATCAGGTCAGCGAGCTGGTCGACCATGGATTGCCGGCTCGGCTTGAGTTTGACCACATTGGGAGCGTCAACGATGATGCTGCCACGCTCCGACATGGGGTTGACGACCTGTATATGGTGCCTGAGGGCATATTCCTCAACCACCGCAAATGACTTGCTGAAGAAAGGCCCAACGATCAAATCAATCGGTTCGTTTTCGAGCTGGCTGACTGCCGAATAGGCCGATGCCACGTTCTCATGCACATCGATGACCTTGAGGTCAAGATGAAGTCCTGCATTCTCCGTCAGCGAGTCGACAGCCATCATGAAGCCTTCATAGAACTGGAGGAATTTCATTGCCCGGCTGTTCTTGGTCTTCTCCGCCTTCTCTTTGGAGGTGTCGATACGCTCAATCTCGTCGAGATAAAGCGGCACTAAGAGCGCCACATGGTAATGCCGTCCCGCGTTATACGACGAAGGATAGCAGGTGTCAGGCCTCACCTCGGGTAGCACATAGCCCCCGGAAGGTATCTCCACAACTTCCAAGGTATCCTCCACGGGCTCAACTGTATGGACAACGATGGTGTCGGGCTGATGCACGACAGGCTGTTCCTCCTGGATTTCTTCCTGAGGCTCGTCCGTCGGGATCAACACTTTCTGACCAACGAAGACCCTCGAGCCTACCGAAGGGTTCAAGCGATGAAAATCGTCAGGCGAGACATCGAAGCGCCGTATCAGCGATTTGGTTCGCTCCGACTCTTGTACGGTATAGACGAAGTAGCCTTGGCCGCCTTGATATCCATCGTCAACTTTCACAGGGATGCCAATGACCATGTCGGCTTGGAGGCCAAGTTCATTAATCTCGGGATTCAGGTTCTTGATTTCCTCCTCCGTGACCTCATATACACGTGCCAGGCTGTAAAGCGTCTCCCCTGCCTTCACATGGTGCATATAGTACTGTTTGCTTCCTATAGTGGTGATCTCTGTCGATTTCTCAATAGCCACCTGAGCATGTAACACCCTGGGGAACGCCACTATTCCAAACAAAATCAATAATAATATTAATTTCTTTTTCATCTTATATTTTTTAATCCCACAGAACGCAACACCCCAACTTTTATCTATTATCTTTTAACTTTTATCTTATCTCACTCCCACTCAATCGTCGCCGGTGGTTTCGACGAGATGTCGTAGCACACCCTGTTGACTCCCTTTACCTTATTTATAATGTCGTTCGACACCTTGGCGAGGAATTCATAGGGCAGATGCACCCAGTCAGCAGTCATGCCATCGGTTGAGATCACCGCCCTCAAAGCAATGGTGTATTCGTAACTGCGTTCGTCGCCCATGACGCCCACCGACTTCACCGGGAGCAGCATGGTGCCGGCCTGCCAGATGCTGTCGTAGAGGTTGTCCGCCATCTCGTTCGGGTACGAGGCGCTGGGCAGCAAACACGGCCATTCGCGCAATCCCTTGATGAAGATGTCGTCGGCATCGCGGAGGATACGCAGTTTCTCTTCGGTGACTTCACCCAAGATACGGATACCCAGACTCGGTCCCGGGAAAGGATGACGGCCAATAAGTTCGCGTTTGATACCCAGCGAGCGACCCACGCGTCGGACTTCATCCTTAAACAGGGTACGGAGCGGCTCCACGATCTTGAGGTTCATCTTCTCAGGCAACCCACCCACATTATGGTGCGACTTGATTTTGCAGCTTGGGCCGTTGACGCTGACACTCTCGATGACATCGGGATAGATGGTGCCTTGGGCAAGCCAACGTGCTCCTTCAATCTTTTGTGCTTCGGCGTCGAACACGTCGATAAAGGTGGAACCGATGGCCTTGCGTTTCGCTTCGGGATCGGTGACGCCTTTCAGTTTCTCCAGGAAAAGCGGTCCTGCATGGACTCCGATCACATTCAGACCCATCTCCTTGTAGGAGTCGAGCACATCCTCGAACTCGTTCTTGCGGAGCAGCCCGTTGTCGACGAAGATGCAGGTCAGATACTGTCCGATGGCTTTGTTCAGCAGGACGGCGGCCACGGTGCTGTCGACACCTCCCGAGAGGCCGAGGATGACCTTGTCGTCGCCCAGTTGCTGTTTCAGGCTCGCAACCGTGTTGTCGATAAACGAGTCGGGGGTCCAGTTGCCGTGGCATCCACAGATGCCGAGGGCGAAGTTAGCCAGCATTTTGGATCCTTGTTCGGTATGGAACACCTCTGGATGGAACTGCACACCGTAGGTTTCCTCACCGTCGATTTTATAGGCGGCGTTCACCACGTCAGGCGTGGATGCGATGACACGCGCACCGGTAGGGAGCTTGGCGATGGTGTCACCATGGCTCATCCACACGATGCTGTTGATGTCGACGTCATGGAACAACAACGACTTGGTGTCGGTAACGGTCAGCATGGCACGTCCATATTCACGGGCGATGGAGCCGTTGACCTCACCTCCGAAGTGATGTGCCATGAACTGGGCTCCATAACAGATACCCAGCAGTGGCAGTCTCCCCTTGATGCCGTCAAGGTCGGCGAAAGGCGCCTTCGGGTCACGCACCGAGAACGGGCTGCCGCTCAGAATCACGCCTTTGACATCGGCTCCGATGGCCGGAATCTTGTTGTAGGGATGGATCTCACAATACACGTTAAGCTCGCGCAGACGCCTGCCAATCAGCTGGGTCACTTGCGAGCCAAAATCCAGGATAAGGATGGTTTCCTGCATGGCGAATTATTTTTTTGCAAAATTAGCTTTTTTCATGTTTGCTGAGCCGAATAATTTGTATTTTTGTCAAAAATTCACTCTTCAGTCATCATTAAACTCAAAACACCATGGCATTATTGTTACTCGGAATTTCAATTCTACCCGTCATCCTGTTGTTGGTTTATATTTACAGACAGGACAAATACGAAAAGGAACCTTTGTGGCTGCTAATACTTGCTTTCGTAGGTGGCATCTTCGCCATACTGCTAGACCTTGTCATCGTTGGGCTCCTCAACAACATTTGGTATTCCGACACGGTGTTCTACTCCGCCTTCATGGAGGCAGGGTTCCCGGAGGAGTTGTGCAAGTTCCTCGTCGTGTTCCTGCTGATATGGTGGAACAAGAACTTCAACGAATATATGGACGGCATCGTGTATGCCACTTTCTGCGGTCTGGGCTTCGCCTGCCTTGAGAACATCCTCTATGTGATGGAGGGAGGTCTCGGTGTGGGCATCATGCGCGCCATCATCTCTGTTCCCGGTCACTTCCTCTTTGGTGTGATGATGGGTTACTTCCTCTCGCTGGCCAAGTTCAGTCAGGAGAACCGCGTTGGATATCTCCTTTTGAGCGTCATCGTCCCAGGTATTGTCCACGGCATGTTCGACTGGCTGCTGATGGTCACCGACGAGATAGGCGCTATAGGCCAAATCATCATCCTGGTGGCGTTCATTGCCCTCGACATTTTTATGTGGATCTTTGGTGTGCGTTCCATCCGCAAACACCGCGAGAACTCTCAATTTAAGAATATACAACCTAACGTTTAATCATCATGGCTCTTAACTGTGGCATCATCGGCTTGTCGAGTACCGGCAAGACCACTATTTTCAATTGCATTTCGAACACCAAGGCGGAGATAGGTTTCGCTTCCAAGTCGAACATCGGCATGTGCGAAGTCGTTGACGACCGTCTTAAGAAGATCGACAACATCTCGCATTCGAAGCGCATCGTTCCCGCCACAGTGGAGATCGTTGACCTGCCTGGTCTGAGCAAGGGAGGTCAAGGCGTTGGCAACAAGCTCCTAGCCGAGGTGCAAACCATGGACGCCCTCATCCACGTGCTTCGCTGTTTCGACGACCCCAACATCCCTCACAGCGAAGGCAGCATCGACCCTGTGCGCGACATGGAACTTGTCGACCTTGAGTTGCAGGTGCGCGACCTCGACTTGGTCACCCGTAAGCTGGAACGCGTTCAGAAACTGCTGAAAAACGGCGAGAAAGACAACAAACGGGCCTTCGAGGTACTCAGCATCTATAAAGAAGTGCTCGAGAACATGGGCAATGCCCGCGATGCCAAAGTCGCCGACGAGGACAAGCGGTTCATCCAAGACCTCCAGCTCCTGACCGCCAAACCCATCATCTACGTGTGCAATGTGGACGACGCCTCCGCCACCACTGGCAACGCCTATTCCGAAGCCGTCAAAGGCGCCTTGAAAGAAGGCCAGGACATGCTCATCATCGCAGGCAAACTCGAAGCCGACATCGCCGAACTCGACGCCGACGACCGTCAGCTCTTCATGGAAGACGCCGGCCTGACCGAACCCGGTGTGAACAAACTTGTCCGCACCGCCTACCATACCCTCAACCTCCATTCGTTCTTCACCACCGGTCCCGACGAGACACGCGCCTGGACCATCCACGTGGGCGACACCGCCCCTGTGGCCGCAGGCGTCATCCATAGCGACTTGCAGCGTGGTTTCATCCGCGCCGAGGTGATGAGCACCGAGGACTTCCTTCAATACGGCTCAGAAGCCGCAGTGAAAGAAGCCGGCAAGTTCAGAGTGGAAGGTAAGACCTATGTTGTCCAAGACGGAGACATCCTTAACATCAGATTCAACGTATAATGGAACACGTAGTACTGGTTGACGAAAAAGATACCCAGATCGGCATCATGGAAAAGATGGCGGCTCACATCGTGCCCCGCCTCCACCGTGCCTTCTCCATCTTCATCTTCAACTCCAAAGGGGAACTGCTGCTCCAACAGCGCGCATTGACAAAATACCACTCCCCCGGCCTGTGGACCAACACCTGCTGCAGCCACCCCCGCAGCGGCGAGAGCCTCGCACAAGCCACGGCACGACGCCTGAAAGAAGAGATGGGCCTCAGCTGCGACATGCACGAAGTCTTCACCTTTATATATAAGGCACCCGTCGGCCTAGGACTCACTGAGCACGAATTCGACCATGTATGGTTCGGCACTACCGACGACACCCCCGTCATCAACACCGAAGAAGTGGCCTCGTTCAAATACATGAGCCTCGACGACATCGCATCCGACATGAAAGCTCATCCTGAATGCTATACCGAATGGTTCAAAATCTCATTTGAAGAAGTCAGAGAACACCTCTGACTTTTTTTTAAAATATTTAGTAAATATATTTACTATCAATATTTTTACTATTTTTGCCGCCGTATTAATTGAAAACAAGTCTTAAAAATTATTTATTATGAAACGCAACTTATTGTTAATCATTGCTTTAATTGCAATCAGTTTCCCCATGAGCCTCCGCGCCCAGGAAGGGCCGAAAATCTCGGGCTTCGTGCAAGGACTCTATCAAGCCAACCTCGACGAGGATTTCAACCTCAGCAGCAACACCCTTCGCATGCGTCGTGTCCGTATGTCGGTCGAAGGCAAGCTCACCAAAGACCTCTCCTACAAGATTCAAGGCGACTTCAGCCGTTCACCCATGATGGTGGATGCTTTCGTGAAGTACAAACCCTGCAGCGAGTTTGCCATCCAAGTCGGTCAGTTCAAGACCCCCTTCACCTTGGAAAGCCCCATCAACCCCGTTAACCTCGAGATCTTCGACTACGGCGAGAGTGTCCAGAAACTCGTCGGCTACAGCGACGTGTGTGGCGTCGGCGGCCTGGGTCGCGACCTTGGCATCATGGCCAGCGGCGACCTTTTCCGTCCTGAGGGCAAGGATTTCTCCCTGGTCACCTACTACCTCGGCGTGTTCAACGGCAACGGTCCTTGCACTACCGACAACAACAACCGCAAGGACCTGGTGGGTCGTTTGGAGATTCATCCCATGCTGAAAGACCTTACCTTGAGCGGTTCCTATTACTACGGCAAATATTCCAAGGACGACAATGTCAACTGTGCCCGTAACCGTTGGAGCGCTGGTGCACAATACAACGACGGCGACCTCGTGGTTCGTGGCGAATACCTCAGCGGCACCACCGGCTATTACAACGATATCGTTGATGTCAACGGAGATCCTGTTGAGCAGTACCAACTCAGTAAGGGTTATTATGCCGTAGCCGGCTACAATTTCCGTTTTGGCAAGGACAACAGCCAAAAACTCATGCCTGTGCTCCGTTACGAACACTTTGAACCCGGTGACAAAAACGCCCAGGTCATGGGAAGCACTGACTACTACACTGTCGGCATCAACTACTGGCCGGTGAAATCACTGAATTTCAAACTCGACTATTCTCTAGTACAGAATGTTGTAGAAGAACGCGTTAATTCGCATCGCGTGGTCGGGATCCTCAGCTATAAATTCTAAATTCTTAATTCTAAATTCTAAATTGATATGTCTAACAACAAAATATCCAACCTATGGAAAAAAGAGGACTGGCTGGCCGTATGGATCGGCTTCATCGTCATCGCCGTGGCTTGCATCGCAGTCCTGACTGGTTCGTTTGACTTCTCCGCTGCCAAGTTCGGTACCTGGCACTGGTGGGAGAACGTGGAAGAAAAGAAATCCTTGGCTGCCCAATTCAACAGTGAGTTCTGGATCAAACTGCTCCGCACCTTCTTGGTGACTGGCGTGTTGTTTGGCATCGGCATCAAGCTGCAGGGTGAGAAAATCAAGAAGTTCATCCCGGCTTACGTCGTGCTGTTCATCATTTGCATCGTGGTGAGAATGATCAGCGCCGAATACACCTTAAAGATGTACCTTGAATGGGCTTTCTGGGCTCTGCTCATCGGCCTGCTCATCTCCAACACCGTTGGCACGCCTGAATGGCTGAAACCCGCCATCCGCACGGAGTTCTACATCAAGACTGGTTTGGTCATCATGGGTTTCTCGGTGCTGTTCAGCAACATCGCCAAGTTCGGCCTCTACGGTCTCGGCATCGCATGGATTGTGACGCCTATCGTCATCATCTTCATGTGGTGGTTGGGCACCAAGGTGCTGAAGATCGACAACAAGCCCTTGGTCATCACCTTGGCTTCGGCCACCTCGGTGTGCGGTACCAGTGCCGCCATCGCCACGGGAGCAGCCGCCAAGGCTAAGAAGGAAGACCTCTCTTTAGCCATCTCCATCTCCATCATCTTCACCATCCTCATGATGGTGTTCGAACCAATGATCATCCGCGCCTGCGGCATGAACCAACTTATGGGTGGTGCCCTCATCGGCGGCACCGTCGACTCAACGGGTGCTGTGGTGCTGGCTGGTAACGCCCTCGGTGAAGAAGCTGAACAAGCTGCCGTCCTCGTGAAGTCCATCCAGAACATCCTCATCGGCTTTATCGCCTTCTTCGTGGCCATCTTCTTCGCCACCAAGGTTGACAAAGACCCGAACCAGAAGGTCGGTGCCGGCGAGATCTGGAACCGTTTCCCGAAGTTCATCATCGGTTTCTTCGTGGCTTCGCTGGTCGCTTCCTTCATCGTCCAACCCATGGGCGGTGACGTGAAAGCCATCAACGGCGTGCTCGACCAATACAAAAACTGGGCTTTCGTGTTGGCTTTCACCAGCATCGGCCTCGACACCAACTTCAAGAGTCTCTTCAAACAGATGCAAGGCGGCAAGGTGCTCTGGCTCTACATCATCGGCCAGGTGTTCAACATCGCCCTCACCCTGTTTGCCGTATGGCTCCTCCTTTCCGGTGTGCTCTTTGAGGTACCCGTACTCGACATGTTCAAATAATGGATAAAAACCATAAAATATTCAAAGTGATTACCATCCTCGTGGTGGTAATCACTTTGTTTCTAGCTGGCTGGATCATGGCCAACCAGCTCGGTCTCGTCAAAGGATACGACTTCGGTGCTGGTTCATACTACTATGCCGACATCCCAACAGAGCAATACCAGCAAATCGACAAGGAAGGCGCCTACCAGACCTCCGTCCCGAAATGGATTTTCTACGTCCTTTTCTTTGCCTGGGGCTATTTGATGTGGAGACTTTGGGTGAGAGTGGAAAGTGGAAAGTGGAAAACTGAAAACTGAAAACTTTCCACTTTCCACTTTTCTCTTTCCACTTATTCAAACTCCGTATGGAGTTCCTTGAATTTTCTTTCGTATTGCCGGATACGGTTTAAGGTGCGCCGTGCCCATTCCAGGCGGATTTCATCTTTTTCTTCTTCTGAAAGATGCCAATTCACATCGCTCATTTCGTGGAGACGATGTGTCAACGTGTAGACCAGCAAAGCCGCTGAGACACTGATATTGAAACTCTCCGTGAAGCCGTACATCGGGATTTTCACGAATTTGTCGGCATGTTCCATCACATAATCGGTGATACCTGTCTTTTCCGTACCGAACACCAAAGCCACCGGCTGGTCCAGCGGCAGCGTCTCCGGCGAGAAGTCGTCCTGATGGGGACATGTGGCCACGATTTGGTAGCCTTTGGCCTTCAGTTGTTCAATGACAACCGGGGTGTTGAAATCCAACTCGTTGTAACGACGAATGTCGAGCCACTTGGTGCTGCCCATCACTACGTCCGGATTGACGTCAAAAGTATAGTTGTTCTCAATGATATGGACATCCTGAACACCAGTCAAGTCACAGCTACGCAGCACTGCGCTGGCGTTGTGCGGTTGGAAGATATCCTCAAGCACCACGGTTAGATGTCGTGTCCGCCACGAAAGCACCTCCTCAAAACGATCTTTGCGCTCATCGGTGAGAAACTGGTATAAAAAATCAAGTAAAGCCTTGTCTCTTGGGGTCATTTCAAAATGATTTTTTTGCAAAAATAAAAAAAACGTGATTTTTGTTGATACAAACGCAGAATTTCCTATTTTTGCAGTCCGAAATTTTTTGATTAAAATAATATTGAATAAATATGGCAACTAAGAAAGAACAAGAGATTAAAAAAGGCGAAGAAACACTGGAAAACGTTGAAACCGCTCTGAGCAAGACTGAACTTTGGATTGAAGAGCATCAGAAACTCATCTATGGCGTCATTGCCGCCATCATTGTCATCGCCGGTATCATCTGGGGCTTGAAGGCCTTGAACGACAAAAAAGACCGCACTGCCAGCAATGAAATCTTCACTGCACAGAAATATTTCGAGAAGGAGATGTACGATGCTGCCTTGGTGGGCGACGGCAACTATCTCGGTTTCACCGAGGTCTATGATGCTTACAAGAGCACCAAGACTGGCAAACTGGCCGCCTACTACGCCGGCATCAGCAACATGAAGCTGGGCAAGTATAATGAAGCCATCGACTACCTGAAGAAATACACTGGCAACGACGAGATCCTCGCCCCCATGGCCCTCGGAGCCATCGGTGACTGCTACATGGAACTCGACGACATGAATCAGGCTGTCGCTTATTACGAGAAAGCCGTCAACAAGTCGAAGAACGAATTCACTGGCCCGATGTTCCTTACCAAGGCCGGCATGACTTACGAGATCCTCGGCGACTATGCCAACGCGCTGAAGTGCTACAAGGCCCTGAAAGCCGACTACCCGCTCAGCAACGAGGCCTTCGAGATCAACAAGAACATCGCCCGCATCGAGGAACTGATGAAATAATGCGTCTCGTCTATTTCGGGACACCGGAGTTTGCCGCCTCACAACTGGAAGCCATTCTGGCAGCCGGTTATGAGGTGGTTTCCGTTGTGACCATGCCCGACAAGCCTGCAGGACGTGGCAAGAAGATCCAATACTCCGACGTGAAGCGCACCGCTTTGGATCACCAGCTGCCCTTGCTTCAGCCAGAGAAACTCAAAGACCCCGTCTTCCTCAAAGCCCTCGAGGACTGCCATGCCGACCTGTTCGTCGTGGTCGCCTTCAGGATGCTCCCAGCCGTGGTCTGGAAGATGCCTCCACTCGGCACTTTCAACCTTCACGCCTCACTCCTACCCCAATACCGGGGCGCCGCACCCATCAACCACGCCATCATCAACGGAGAGAAAGAGACCGGTCTGACCACCTTCTTCCTCAACGAGGAAATCGACAAAGGAAAAATCATCCTCCAGGAACACGTCGCCATCCGCCCCGACGAGACTGCAGGAGAGCTGCACGACGAGCTGATGAAGCTGGGTAACCGACTCGTGGTGGACACCATCAAAATGATTGAAAAAGGTGACCTTAAGACCGTGACCCAAGAGGAACTTGCCGAAGAAACCACCCTGAAAGACGCTCCAAAGATTTTCAAGGACTTCTGCCTTATCCACTGGGACCGCGACTGCCAGTCGATCTACAACCATATCAGAGGACTCTCGCCCTACCCTGCCGCACATACCAGACTATTACCCAAGGAAGGCGATCCAATCGAACTGAAAGTGTTCGCTTCAGACATCGAACTCGTCGCCCACACCCACCCTGTCGGCACTGTGCTCACCGACGGAAAGAGCTATCTTAAAGTAGCGGCAACCGACGGTTATATTCAGCTGACCACCCTTCAACAAGCGGGTAAGAAAGCGATGAACATCGCTGATTTTTTAAGAGGTTTACGCCTTGAAGGCCCTTTAAAAGCCGAGATTTGAATATTTTTCTACACAAAAATTACTCAAATCTTTAAAAAAACTTTAAAAAAAAATCAAAAACGCTTGCAAACTAGATTTTTACATTATCTTTGTGGTCGAAAAACACTATCACTATTAACCTTTAACACTATTAAAAATGAACAAAGCTGAATTAATCGATGCCATTGCTGCAAAAGCCGGCATGACCAAAGTTGACACCAAGAAAGCCGTTGACGCTGCCATCGCAGTTGCCAAAGCTGAACTGAAGAAGGACGGCAAGATCGCTCTCGTGGGCTTCGGCACCCTTGCCACCACCACCCGCAAAGCCAGAAAGGGCCACAACCCGAGAACCGGCAAGCAGATCACCATCAAGGCCAAGAAGGTTGTCAAATTCAAACCCGCTGCAAACATTCTGAAAAAATAATTATTCAGGATACTACAAACAATCGTAGAGACGGTGCGAGCACCGTCTCTACGTGTTTTTATAGGGACAGGATATCGCCATTAATCCGGATTTTCCCGTTATCAACCATCCAACGAACGGCCTCGACCACTTCTTCTTCGTCGTGGCCTTGACAAATCTCGGTGGCTTCACGCACGCTCAGCGAACGCTGAAGCAGCACTGGCAGTAGCAATTGGACAATCCGCTCATATTCGTCAGCTCCAAGATGGTGCTCGGCATGGTTCAGACACACGTCGCAGCGACCGCACACCTTGTTGATGTTCTCATTGAAATAGCGCAGCAGCTGCACGCTACGGCATTCCTGGTTGTTGTTGACAAAGTCAATGACAGCCTGCACTCGCTCCTCTGCATCACGCTTGCGGTCTTGATAGTTCTCGTTGGAGATGCTGAAGTATCGGGTGTCGAGCAATTCCGTGAGCAGCTGTATCTGCGGTTTGTCCTTGCGAGGCACATAGGACAGGAAATTGTATTGTTCCATCTTCTTCAGCTGTGCCATCACCTGTTCCACCGTCAGACCCGTCTTCTGCGCAGCAACTTCTTCGTTGAACTTCACAAAATCGCTCAGCACCCCCGGCATGTTGCGCAACATGTATTTAATAAAGGTGTCGAACTGAGGGAAGGCCACCTGAAAGCGATATAGATCCTCGCGCGGAGCCTTGATCCACACCTGCGAAGGTTCCTCAAAGCTGTCCGACAGCTGCAAGATTCCTTCTTTCTCCATGATTTTCAACGCACTATACACCTCCATGACACTGAAGTCGTACCTCTGGGCGAAATCGGTCATGACAAAGGGATACATTTCCATCTTCCCTGCTCCGATGGGCAACTGCAGATAATTGCCCAAGGCACGGTAGATCATCTTGATCCGATCCATCTCAGGGAACGATTGCCGGAGATTGTCCTGTAGCTGTCGCACGTCAGCCTCCGATACCAGCAGGAAAGCCTCTGCGGGTTGCAGGTCACGCCCGGCACGTCCCGCCTCCTGGAAGTAAGCCTCGATACTGTCGGGCAGGTCCATGTGGATCACCAGCCTCACATCAGGCTTGTCGATGCCCATGCCGAAGGCGTTGGTGGCCGCCATCACCTTCACCTTGCCCTTCATCCAAAGATCCTGTCGCTCGTCACGTGTCTTGGAATCCAGCCCCGCATGATAAAACGTGGCTGAGATGCCCACCGATTGGAGCCATTCAGCGATGACCTGCGTCTTTTTGCGGTTTCTGACATATACAATGGCACTCCCCTGCTGCAAGGCATGTAGTTTCCTGTAAAGCACCCCGAACTTGTCAGGCTCATGATACACGTTACAGGTGACATTCTTCCGCTCAAAACTGCTCTGGAACACGTTATTTTGCTTGAACCCCAGCCTGAACTGGATGTCGTCGACCACTTTGGCGGTGGCGGTAGCAGTAAGGGCCAGCACCGGCGTCTTGGGGATATACGGCCTGATCTCGGCGATCTTCAGGTAAGGCGGACGGAAGTCGTAGCCCCATTGCGAGATGCAATGCGACTCATCCACGGCCAACAGGTTGACCTTCATTCGTTTGACAGCTTCCTGGAATTGGTCGGTCATTAATCGTTCCGGTGAGACATAGAGGAACTTCAGTCTTCCAAAGACCGCTTGGTTGTATATAAGTTCCACTTGGTCGGGATGCATCCCTGAATAGATGGCTGCGGCCGGAATCCGTTTGGCTACCAGGTGTGCCACTTGGTCCTTCATTAAAGCTATCAAGGGTGTCACCACCACGCAGATGCCCTCCATGGCCATGGCAGGCACTTGGAAACAGATCGACTTGCCGCCACCCGTGGGAAGAAGCGCCAAGGTGTCACGTCCAGCCACCACAGAATCCACAATATCCTCCTGCAAGGGACGAAACGAGGGATAACCCCAGTATTGCTTCAGTACCGATCGTGTACGCTGGCTCATGATATCGTGAAAACTTTTCTTCAAAGGTACGGATAATATTCAACATGGCAAGCATTTTCAGAAAAGATTTCCAAAAATCAGGATTTTTTTCTATTTTTGTCGGTTAATAATTAAAATGGTGTATATAATTTAAGATGCAGAGTATCAGAAACATAGCTATTATAGCTCACGTTGACCATGGTAAAACCACCCTGGTTGACCGCATTTTATATCAATCAAAACTGTTCAAAGAATCGGACGAAAACCCGGGAGAGCTCATTCTTGACAACAACGACTTGGAGCGTGAGCGTGGTATCACCATCCTTTCGAAGAACGTCTCCGTCCGTTACAAGGATGTCAAGATTAATATTATCGATACCCCTGGTCACGCTGACTTTGGTGGTGAGGTGGAGCGCGTGCTCAACATGGCCGATGGCGTATTATTGTTGGTCGACGCCTTTGAAGGGCCCATGCCCCAGACCCGTTTCGTGTTACAGAAAGCCATCGAACTGGGACTGAAGCCTATCGTGGTCATTAATAAAGTCGACAAGCCCAACTGCCGTCCCGACGAGGTTCAGGAGGCCGTCTTTGACTTGATGTTCAACCTCGGCGCCACCGAGGACCAACTCGACTTCCCCACCGTGTACGGTTCGTCAAAACAAGGCTGGATGTCGGACGACCCCAACAACATCACCAGCGATGTTTCCTATCTGCTCGACACCATCATCGACACCATCCCCGAGGCCAAGTTCGAAGAAGGCACCCCACAACTTCTGATCACCTCGTTGGACTACAGCTCCTATGTGGGACGTATCGCCGTGGGACGACTGAAACGCGGTGTCTTGCAAGCCGGCATGAACGTTTCGTTGGTAAAACACGACGGAAGTGTTGTAAAATCGACAATCAAAGAACTTTACACTTTCGAGGGACTGGGCAAGGAACGCACCAAAAAGCCTGTTGAAGCCGGCGACATCGTAGCATTGATGGGTCTGGAGGACTTCGAAATCGGTGATACCGTGGCCGACTATGAGAACCCGGAAGCGCTGCCGCCCATCAAGGTCGACGAGCCCACCATGAGCATGCTGTTCACCATCAACAACTCGCCTTTCTTCGGCCGAGAGGGTAAATATGTCACCTCACGCCATATCCGCGAACGTCTCTACAAAGAAACTGAGAAAAACCTCGCCTTGAAGGTGGAGGACACCGAATCGCCCGACTCGTTGATGGTCTATGGCCGTGGCATCCTGCATCTCAGCATTTTGGTCGAGACCATGCGCCGCGAAGGCTACGAGTTCCAATTGGGTCAGCCCAAGGTAATCCTCAAATACATCGACGATGTGAAGTGCGAGCCCATCGAGTGCCTCACCGTCCTGGTTCCCGAGGACTTCTCCGGACGTGTCATCGAGCAGGTCAGCGCCCGTAAGGGTGAGATGACTCAGATGGAGCCCAAAGGCGACCGCATGTGCCTCGACTTCGACATCCCATCAAGAGGTCTTATCGGTCTGAGAAACACCCTTCTGACCGTCACCGAAGGCGAAGCCATCATCTCGCACCGCTTCAAAGCCTACGAGCCTTGGAAAGGCGAGATGCCGAGCCGCAACACCGGAGCTTTGATCTCAATGGAGACTGGACAAGCCATCCCCTACGCCATCTGGAAACTGCAAGACCGCGGCACCTTCTTCGTCAACCCGAACGAAGATGTCTATGCCGGTGAAGTCATCGGTGAGAACACCCGCTCCAACGACATCGTCATCAACGTGTGCAAGACCAAGCACCTCACCAACGTGCGTGCCTCCGGAAGCGATGAGGCCATCCGCCTCATCCCGCCCGTGCGTTTCTCCCTTGAGGAGTACATGGAATACATCCGCGACGACGAGTATCTCGAAGTCACCCCCAAGAGCTTGCGCCTCCGCAAAATCATACTTGACGAGTTGGAACGCAAACGCGCAAATAGAAGCAATGAAAATTAAGAATTAAGAATTAAGAATTATGAGAAAAATCGTTAGAGTTATTGTACTGGTGATGCTGGCCGCTTCCTTTACGGCATGCGAACAGCTTGCACAGATCGCCAATCAGGCCGCTCAAGTGATGAACTTGAAGAACTGCACCTTTGATGTGACTGGTGTCAACAACATCAACATGCTGGGTATCGACCTCAGCAAAGGCATGGATCAAAGCAACCTGAACGCCGCACAGCTCATCAAGGTGACAAACTCCTTGATGAACAAGAAGTTGCCCGTCACCTTCAACGTCAACCTTGATGTGAACAACCCGAACAGCATCGCCGCCGCATTGGGCAAGATGGACTATATCATCGCCTTGAACAACAAAGAGGTCATCAGCAGCACGTTCACCAACGGGTTCAGCATCGCCCCCAATTCCAAAGGTCAGGTCGCCATCCCCATCAGCACCGACCTGTTCCAGCTCTTCAGCGGCGAGACAGCCGACGCCATCCTCAACCTGGCTTTCAAGCTGGCCGGTGCCAAGAGCGACCCGGTCAACCTCGGAGTCAAGGTGAAACCCTACATCAAGATCAACAACCAATCCCTTGCTTATCCAGATTATATCACAATAAATAAAGTATTAGAATGATTAGAAACAATTTCATCAAACGCCACAACGGCCCTACTGCATCGGATGCTGAAAAGATGCTGAAGGTCATCGGCGTCGCATCGCAAGAACAACTTGTCGATGAGATTATCGCTCCTGAAATCCGTCTTCCCAAGCCGCTTAACATCGGCGAGGGCATGAACGAGTACGAAGTCATCAGCCACCTCAAAGCCATCGGCGCCAAGAACAAACAGTTCCGCACCTACATCGGCTTGGGTTACTACAACACCATCACCCCCGGTGTCATCATGCGTAACATCCTTGAGAACCCGGGCTGGTACACTTCCTACACCCCTTACCAGGCTGAGATCTCCCAAGGCCGTTTGGAAGCTCTCTTGAACTTCCAGACTGTCATCAGCGACCTGACTGCCATGCCTTTGGCCAATGCATCATTGCTCGACGAGGGCACTGCCGCCGCCGAAGCCATGCTGATGTTCTGGCACGCCCGTAGCCGCGCCCAGGTGAAGGCTGGCGTGAAGAAGTTCTTCGTTGCCGACGACGTGTTCCCGCAGAGCATCGAGGTCATCAAGACCCGCGCTCACTTCCAAGGCATCGAGGTTGAAGTGGCTCCTGTCGACCAGTTCACATGCAGCGAGGCCTACTTCGGCATCCTGCTCCAGTGCCCCAACCAGTTCGGCGAGATCGTTGACAACCGCGCCAAGGTCGCCGAGTGGAAGGCCAAAGGCATGCAGGTAGCCGTTGCTGCCGACCTGCTCAGCCTCACCCTCATCACGCCTCCCGGCGAATGGGGTGCCGACGTGGTCTTAGGTTCCAACCAGCGTTTCGGCCTGCCGATGGGATTCGGCGGTCCTCATGCCGGTTACTTCGCCACCACCGAGGCTTACAAGCGCGACATGCCTGGCCGTATCATCGGCATCAGCGTCGACGCCCTCGGCAACCCTGCCTACCGTCTGGCCCTCCAGACCCGCGAGCAACACATCAAACGTGAGCGCGCCACCTCGAACATCTGCACCGCCCAAGCCCTGCTGGCCATCATGTCGGGCTTCTACGCCCTCTATCATGGACCGGAAGGCTTGACCGAAATCGCACACCATATCAACTGCCTCGCCGGCAAGCTGACCTCTGAACTGGCCAAACTCGGCGTGAAGCAACTCAACAAGCATTTCTTCGACACCCTGTTGTTCGAACTGCCCGAAGGCGCTTGCACCTGCAAGGTGAAGGAAGCCGCCGAGAGACACGGCATGAACTTCCGTATCATCGACAAGCAGCACTTTGGCATCAGCATCGATGAGACCACCGCTCGCGAAGACATCAACGAGATCGGTCAAGTCGTCGCCGAAGCCCTCGGTAAACAACACGAAGAGCTCGTCTGCGACCCGAACTGCCAGAAGTTCAGCGGCATCCAACCCGAGATGCAGCGTACCTCCAAGTTCATGCAGGCCCCGATGTTCTTCAAGTACCGCAGCGAAACCGACATGATGCGTTATATGAAGAAGCTCGAAAACCGCGACCTCAGCCTCAACCGCTGCATGATCCCGCTTGGCTCCTGCACCATGAAGCTGAACCCCGCCACCTCGATGTACGCCCTCAGCTGGCCTGAGTTCGGCAACATCCACCCCTTCGTCCCCGCCGACCAAGTGGAAGGCTATCTCGAGCTCATCAACGAGATGGAGAAAGACCTCTGTGAGATCACGGGCTTCAAGGGCATGAGCTTCATGCCTAACTCGGGTGCCAGCGGCGAATATGCCGGTCTGCTCACCATCCGTCGTTACCAAGAGGCCAACGGACAGGGCCACCGCAACATCTGCCTGATTCCTGCCTCCGCCCATGGCACCAACCCCGCCTCTGCCGCCATGGCTGGCATGCAGGTGGTCGTTGTCGCTTGCGACGAACACGGCAACATCAACCTCGAAGACGCCAAGGCCAAGGCCGAACAATACAAGGACAACCTGGCAGCTTTCATGGTCACCTATCCTTCGACCCACGGCATCTATGAGGACGGCATCCGCACCCTCGTGAAGATCGTCCACGACAACGGCGGCCAAGTCTACATGGACGGTGCCAACATGAACGCCCAAGTCGGCCTGACCAGCCCCGGTTACATCGGTGCTGACGTCTGCCACCTCAACCTGCACAAGACCTTCGCCATCCCGCACGGCGGTGGCGGTCCTGGCGTAGGTCCCATCGGCGTGGCCGAACACCTGAAGCCCTACCTGCCTTCACACATCCTGTTCCACTGCGGTGGCGAGAAGCAGGAAGGCGCTGTTTCAGCCGCCCCGTTCGGTAGCGCTCAGATCCTCACCATCACCTACTGCTACATCAAGATGTTGGGTGGTGAAGGCCTGAAGAAAGCCACCATGGGCGCCATCATGAACGCCAACTACCTGAAGGAAAGACTGAAGGACTACTACCCGATCCTGTATACTGGCAACCACGGCCATGTGGCTCACGAGATGATCCTCGACATCAACGCCATTAATAAGACCGTTGGTGTGGCCGCCATCGATATTGCAAAACGTCTGATGGACTTCGGCTTCCACGCACCGACTGTTGCTTTCCCGGTCCACGAGACCCTGATGGTGGAACCCACCGAGAGCGAGCCTATCGCCGAGCTTGACCGCTTCGTTGAAGCCATGATCCAGATCCGCAAGGAAATCAAGGACATCGAGGACGGCAAGGCCGAGAAGGGCAACAATATCATCTCTCATGCTCCTTACACTGCTGAGATGCTGATGGCCAACGAATGGAACTTCCCCTTCACCCGTGAAGAGGCTGGCTTCCCGATGAAGAGCGACGTCCAGGACAAGTATTTCCCGGCTGTCACCCGTATCGACGATGCTTACGGCGACAGGAATTTGGTTTGCAAGTTCAGCGCGGAATAATCTTATTATAGATTATATAAAAACAGAGGGTGGTCCGTTGGAACCGCCCTCTGTTCTTTTTTTGTCACAAACCAAAATCAAGCCTCTACCTCAATCTCATAGTTTTGAAAGATAATCACTTCTCCTGCGGTGATTTTGGCTCTTTTGCGGAGTTCCACTTCGCCGTTGCGGAGTACCATGCCCGCCACGACGACTTCTTGTGCTTCACTGCCCGACTCCACCACGTCTGTGGCTTTCAAAAGGGCAATCAAAGGGATGAAGGTTTCCCCTTCCCTGAGCGTGAAAACGATTCTATTTAGTTTTTGTGCCATATTACAAGATTTAAAAAAACCGCCCTCATACGAAGGCGGTTTTGGTTTTAATCAATAAACACGTTTTGATTACTCGGCTTTAGGTTCGTCCTTAGCGGCAGCTTCCTGCTTTTCAAGGTCTTCTTTCAGGCCGGCCAGCACCTCGAGGTCGCCGAGGGTGCTGTGTTCGACGGTGTCATTGATTTGTTTCACGGTACGCTTGGCCTGTTTAGCGGCTCTTTCGGCTGCTTTATCGGTAGCGTCCTTGGCTGCGGCTTCCTTGTCTTCATAGATCTTCGAGTGGGCAAGGATGATCTTCTTGCTTTCTTTTGAGAACTCGATAACCTTGAAGTCGAGGGTTTCGTCGATCTTGGCGGTGGTACCGTCTTCCTTCTTCAGGTAGCGGTTGGGGCAGAAGCCTTCCACGCCATAGGGCAGTGACACCACGACGCCCTTGTCGGCGGCGCTGATGATGGTGCCTTGATGGACAGAGCCGACGGTGAACACGGTCTCAAACACTTCCCAAGGATTCTCCTCGAGTTGTTTGTGGCCGAGGCTGAGGCGGCGGTTCTCTTCGTCAACGTCGAGGACGATGACTTCGATGCTTTCGCCAACCTTGGTGAATTCAGCCGGGTGTTTGATCTTCTTGGACCAGCTGAGGTCGCTGATGTGGATCAGGCCGTCAACGCCTTCCTCGAGTTCGACAAAGATGCCGAAGTTGGTGAAGTTACGCACAGTAGCGGTGTGTTTTGAACCCACTGGGTAGCGTTCCTTGATGTTGGCCCACGGGTCGGGGATGAGTTGCTTCATGCCGAGGCTCATCTTACGATCCTCGCGGTCGAGGGTCAACACCTTGGCTTCCACCTCGTCGCCCACTTTCAGGAAGTCCTGAGCGGTGCGGAGGTGCTGGCTCCATGACATCTCGGAGACGTGGATGAGGCCTTCGACGCCGGGGGCAATCTCAACGAATGCGCCGTAGTCGGCGATGACGACGACCTTACCCTTCACGACGTCACCAACCTTGAGGTTAGGATCGAGGGCATCCCACGGATGAGGAGTGAGTTGCTTGAGGCCGAGGGCGATACGTTTCTTGCTGTCGTCGAAGTCGAGGATAACGACCTTGATTCTCTCGTCCAGCTTGACGATCTCTTCGGGGTGGTTGATACGTCCCCAGCTGAGGTCGGTGATATGAATCAGACCGTCCACGCCGCCGAGGTCGATAAACACACCGTAAGAGGTGATGTTCTTCACGACGCCTTCAAGAACCTGACCCTTCTCGAGTTTGCTGATGATCTCGGCCTTCTGGGCTTCGAGTTCGTCCTCGATGAGGGCTTTGTGCGACACAACCACGTTTTTGTATTCCTGGTTGATCTTCACCACTTTGAATTCCATCACGCTGTCAACGAACACGTCATAGTCGCGGATCGGTTTGACATCGATCTGTGAGCCGGGCAGGAAGGCATCGATGCCGAAGATATCGACGATGAGACCACCTTTGGTACGGCTCTTGACGTAACCGTTGACGATTTCGCCGCTCTCGTAGGCTGCGTTGACGCGGTCCCACGATTTGAGGATGCGGGCTTTCTTGTGAGAGAGGACGAGTTGGCCATTGGCGCCTTCCTGGCTCTCCACATAGACTTCCACTTTGTCACCCACGGCGAGGTTGGGGTTGGTGCGGAATTCTGCAATCGGGATAACACCATCTGATTTGAAGCCGATGTTGACCACAACTTCGCGGTCGGTCTTGGCTACCACGATACCTTCGATGACCTCATGGTCGGCGACTTGGCTCATGGTGGCGGCATAACGGCCTTCGAGCTGAGCGCGCTCTTCGTCGCTGTAGCTGTCGAATTTCTTGCCGGACACGGTCCAGTCAAAATTCTCGTCCGGAACGGGTTTCTGTTTCGGGGCTTCGTTGATGATGTTTTCGTTTTCTGACATTTGTTTGTTTTGTTTACTTGTACTCTTCAGGGTTCCGGAATCACCCCTCGGAGGAGGTTATACTTGTAATTACTTAAACCGCTGATTTTGCAATCATTCCGGCATGCGGTTCAAATTGGGCTGCAAAGATACAAAATAATTCGGAATTAGGGATGTGGAATGCGGAATTATTTCATTTTCCCAAAACCGCATACTTTTTTATCGTTCTTTTTGAGTTTTTATTATCTTTGCGTCAAATATCCTAAAAAACACACCTATGAAACGAGTTTTACTTGGAGCGATTTGCCTTCTGGTGATGGCTGGTTGCTCATCCGTTAAAGTTGTCGACCCCAATGCCGCCCTGAATGCGGGAGCAGCGGCTGCACAGGCCCTGACCATCAGCGACGCACAAATCGCCCAGCTATGCACTGAATACATGGCTGAGATGGACAAGGAGAACACCATCGCCCCTGCCAACAGCGACTACACGCAGCGTCTGAACCGCGTGATGGCCAAGTTCCACAACATTGACCACTTGAACCTGAATTATAAGGTCTATCAGTCGAGCACCGTGAACGCCTTCGCCAGCGGCGATGGTAGCGTTCGTGTTTACTCGGGTTTGATGGATGTGATGAACGACGACGAGTTGTTCGCCGTTATCGGCCACGAGTTGGGACACTTGATTAACAAGGACGTCCGCGACGCCTATCGCACTGCCTATCTGGTGGTGGCCGCCCGGTACGGCATTGCCGCCATGAACACCACCGCCGGAGCCATCTCCACGGGATTCCTTGGCGACCTCGGACAGCAGCTGGCCCAAAACGCCTACTCGCGCCGTCAGGAGACTCAGGCCGATGAGACCGCTTTCCAGTTCTGCGTACAGAACGGTGTCGATCCCTTCGCCATGTATCACGCCTTGAATGTGCTCATCAGCATCAGCGGTAGCACGGGTCAGCAAGGCGCTTTGGCAACGGCATTCTCAGACCACCCCGACACGCAGAAGAGAGCCGCCCACATCAAAGATCTGGCTGAAGCCGCCGGTTACAAGCTGAACAGCACTGGCAGCACCAACGGCAAAGGCAACACGGTTACTGTTGGTGGCGGCAACTCCGGAAACAAACCCTCCGGAACTAACACCAAGCCTTCAGGAACCAATAACAAACCCTCAGGAACAAAGATTAAAGTCGGAGGGAAAAACTAAATCCAATGCTGCTCCATGGCCGTCCTGACCATGGATGCAGTGTTGTTGCAACCCAATTTGACACGAAGGTTCTTCGTGTAACTGTGAACCGTCTCGAAACTCAAGCAGAGACGGTCGGCGATTTCTTTCATAGTACAGCCTTCAGACATCAAACGGATGATTTCCCGTTCGCGAAGCGTCAGCACGGGAGCTTTTTTAACATCACTGAGGAGTTGGTCCCGTACTTCCTTGCTTAAATAGTTCTCGCCCATTGCCACCGTCCGAATGGCCTCAACCAGTTCTTCCTTGGTTGTGTTTTTCAAAAGATAGCCTTGGGCTTGTGCGTCCATTGCTCTTCGGATCACCGAAGGCTCGGCAAACATCGTAAGGACAATGACCTTGGTTTCAGGACTGGACGACAACAATTCAGGGAGGGCGTCAATGCCATCGCCATCGGGCAGAGCCACATCAAGCAGCACCACTTGCGGGTGGAGTTCCGACATCATTTGAGACGCTTCCGACAAAGTAGCAGCTATGCCTACGATACGGATGCCTTCTTCTCCTGTCATTAATTGGGAAACACCCTCCGCCACTATCCGGTGGTCGTCAACGATCAGTACTTCTATCATCTTTTGGGTTGTTTTTGAATTCTATGTTGATTTCAGATCCCTCACCGGGTTTGGAGTACACGTCCATCCTGCCTCCGATAGCCTCTACCCTCTCACGGATGTTACGCAAACCCGAGCCTTCGGATGTTGAGAGCTCAAGGTTTCCATTGCCATCATCACTGACATTAATAGTAGTGGTATCGTCACCCACCATCAGTTGCACCTGGATATGGTCGGCATCGGCATTTTTCACCGCATTGTTCACCAGTTCGTGGACAATACAATAAATCACCTCTTCATGCTCAATCCGTTTTTCATCGCCAAAGAAAGAGAAGCTCACCTTTCGCATCGTTTGGCAATAGTCGCGCAATGCGGCACATAATCCATAACGCTGCAGCGAGTCAGGCAACAAATGGTGCGATACGTTGCGCATTTCGCGTATGGCCTCGTCGGTAAGCTTCGCCTCTTCGCTTTCGGGAGCAAGCCGCATCTTCACCCCTGTAAGCAGACCACCAAGGCGGTCATGAAGGTCGCGGGCGATACGGACCCGCTCACTCAACTCACCGTCAAGTTTGGCTTTGACCACGGCGTTCTGTTTGCTTTGCCGCACCGATCTCCAAAGCATGAAAAACAACAGGATAAGCAGCAACAGAATACAACCCACCAAAAGGGAACCTGTGGTATACCATCGCTTTTCGGCTTTCAATTGCTCAATGGCGGCTTGCTTCTTCTCCGTCTCAAAGATTACCTCCATCTGGGAGAGGCTCGATTGGTACTGTCCCGTGGCGAGTTGCAACAATCCATCATACACTTTGCCGGCACACTCCTTCACCAATTCCGGTTCTCCCATCTCCGCATAGATCTGCGTCAAATAATAATAACTGCCAATGTCGCCATTGGAATCCGTCTCACCGGCATTGATCGCTTTCCATGCATAATCCTCTGCCTTTTTCCATTGTTTGCGTTCCATGGCGATTTCGCAGCAGGCGTTATATACATCTCCCACTTCCTCCGAACTGTTTTCCTCGTTCATTCGCGAAAGGGCCTCATTGACCAAGGCTTCCGCTTTTTCAATATCATGATAATGAATCAATTGTATTCTAGCCATCACGACTAAAACCGACAGATAATCATCGGCTTCTCCATCAGCATGACAGCTAAAGTAATCCCAGCAAATCTTTGCGGATCGCTCCGCTTTTTCATAATCGCCTTCCTCTTGATACAACTTCGCCAAACCTTTATGAGGCAAAACCTTTATCAATGAGTCGTTGGTTTGGAGCGACGTCTCCTCTGCCTTCAAAAAATTACGTTCGGCTTCCGCGATGTTGCCCATGCCAAAATACAATTCACCGATATTATGATACAGGATGGTAGCCGATTCCATCCATTGGTACTTTTCGAAAATGGGTAGCGCCAACTGGTAGTAATGGATGGCCAGATGGACCTTGTCCTGCATGTTATAGACATTGGCGATGGAGCCATAGAGACTACTCAGGTTGTCATCGATTGCCCTTTCGCCATAGCGCTTGTCGCCTTTCATTTGTTCGATGACATCGGCTGCCTCATTATAATAGGCGATAGCTTGATCGAAATCGTCCCGTCCGTAGGCATTTTGTCCAAGAATACGCAAAGCCTGGAAGCGAGCATTCAAGGCATTGATTTTATACGACAACTCCAGGGCTTTTTGTGCGTAAGCATCTGATTTTTCGCCATCCGTCTGGATATAGCCGTACATTAAATCCATATAGACACGTATCAATTGCTCGCCATCGGGGGGATTCGGACCATTTAGCACCATCTCCAATGAGTCTACCTTCCGATTGCGATGATCGGCGTATTGGGCCTGAACTGTCGTATAGGCGGTCAGAAGTAGCAATACAAGTATAAGAATGGCCTTTTTCATAATTTGTGCAAAGATAGTAATACTTGGCAAAAACAAATACCCCCAAATGGGGGATTGACGCATAAAAGCAATAGCCCTAATTTTGCTTTTGCTTATTAAATAAACTGATTAATATGAGAAAGTCTCTGTTTTTGGTCCTCGCAGCCTTGATGCTGCTGGCCGGCTGCAAGAAGGAAAGCAGCGAAAAGAAAATCCTCAGCTTCAAGTTTGTCTCACCAGCAGTTGAAGCCACCATCACCGAAAATGCCAAGACCATCGTGGCCGCTGTTCCTTTCGGGACCGATGTCACAGCCTTAGTGCCCGTGATCATCGTCTCCGAAAAGGCCAGTGTCAGCCCCGCTTCGGGTCTTCCGCAGAATTTCACCAACCCTGTGACCTACATCGTGACAGCCGAAGACGGCTCACAAGCCGTTTACACTGTGACTGTCACCGTCGACCAGAACGGCGGCGGTGGCGGTGGCGGCACCGGCGACCCGACCACTTGGTCAGGCAGCATCGATGCCAACACCACTTGGCCCGACCTCGGCCTGCCCGTCGACTATGTCATCGATGGCTGGATTTACATCGATGGCAACGCCCTCCTCACCATCGAACCTGGTGTAACCATCATGTTCTCCCATGAAGGAGACGGCTTTGACGTAGGCAGTGACGCTGGCCTGCGCATGGTTGGCACTGCTGAAAAACCCATCCGCCTCATCAACGCACAAAACAACCCGAACCCAGGCGCTTGGGCAGGCATCGCCGTACATTCCGAACGCAATGACAACAAATTTGAATATGTCGAATTTGTCAATGCCGGCAACGACGAAAACGTTATCTATGTCGGAGGCAAACTCTCAATGAAGAACTGCACTATCGATGGCGCCCTTCATAATGGTGTGGCACTGGGTTCTGAAGGTCAGTTCACCGCTTTTGAGAACAACACCATCAAGAACTGCGGTGGTTATCCGCTGTGGCTGGGTTATCCCGAAAAAGTCAACAATCTTGGTAGCGGCAACGTCTATACCAACAACGCCAACAACATGATTGTGATTGACTATCCCTGGCTTTATTTCGATGCCACCTACACCAATCAAGGCATTCCTTACTTTATCAAAGGTAGTCTTTCTGTAGAGGAGAGCAAAAAGATGACGGTTGAAGCCGGCGTGGAATTTGTGTTTGAATACGACACGGATTTCTCCGTCAGTGGCGATGCCCGCATTGAAGTGAACGGCACTGCCAGCCAACCCGTGGTATTCAGAGGACAATCCAATGAAGACCTTTGGGGGGGCATCCACATCTACAGCAATCGTTCAGGCAACGTCATCAACTACGCCAAGGTCATGAACTGCGGCATGGATTCCGATTATTATCGCAGGGCTTGCCTCTTCATCGGTTCAGAAGCCAAGCTCACCCTCACCAACAACGTGTTCGGTCCCAGCGCCTACAGCGGCGTGGCCATCGAGAACATCTCGAATTGGGACAACGTGACCCACAGCGGCAACACCTTCGTGGAATGCGGCATGGAGAACGTGTTCATTTGCTGGGAAGGCGAATGGAACGGTGAGTACTATGCTGAGCAGACCTCGCTTGACGAACTGCCGTAAACCATCTGTTTCAAGTAACGACGAAAAAAAATCCGAAGGAGTTTCCTTCGGATTTTTTGTTATTAATATTAATAAATTATTTCTCTATAACTATTGACAAATCATTTATTTTTTGTATCTTTGCAGCATGATACGAAATGAACCAAGCCCTATTGTCTAACCTTTAAAGGATGTACCATGAAACAGAATGACCCTATTGCAGAATCGCGGCGCTATGTTGAGAACGCCCGAGAGACCTTAAGAGAACACGGACAACTCGATGTGGAGCAAAACCGCTATCAAGATGAAAAATATGTGAAAGCCGCAGGGAATTATCTCTGGGGCGGAGTGCTTATCGCCTTGGACGCCGTCTTTCACGTTAGAAAAAACGAACACGACCGAGTTGATATAAAAGATTACAGAAAAGCTGTTGGCAATCGAGATAGAAAACTACTCGGATTGGTGAACAACGGCTACGAAACCATCCATTTGTATATGAATTACGATGGAGCACAAGACAAGGTAATCTGCGATAACGGTTTCCGACTTGCCAATGGTATCATCGACCGTTGTGCCATCATGCTTTATGGAACGACTGCGCCAGCCGCTTGAACTTGGCGCCTCGCTCTTCGAAGTTCTTGTATTGGTCGTAGCTGGAAGCCGCTGGCGACAACAAGCAGATATCGCCCAGTTTAGCTTGGGCATCGAGGTAATCGAAAGCCTCTTCCATGTTATTATAAACCACCAGTTGCAAAGCCACTCCCCTGGTTTTCATCATCGCCATCATCCGCTCGCCGGCTTTGCCAGTGAACAACAAATGAGGCACTGGATGTTCCATCATGTAATCCACCAACGGCGTATAATCAATCTCGCGATCAAACCCACCCAACAGCAGGAAATCGACCCTGCCAAGCGTCTCGCAGGCCGCAATGGCCGCTTGAGGGATGGTGGAAATACTATCATTAATAAAAGTCACCCCGCCGAAGGTGCCAACAGGCTCCAAACGATGTTCCAACGGCTTAAAGGAGTAAAGATGGGGTATCAGCTCGCGGACATCAATTCCATAAGCAGAACAAGCACACAAGGCGGCTTTGGCGTTCAAGAGGTTATGCGGGCCCAAAATCGGCAGCGCCTCCTCATCGATATCATAATCCATCCGTGAGAAAGTCACACTATTAATGCCCAAGTCCAGCGTCTCCATCATTAATGAATCGTGAACTACGGCGTAATCGTCGGGGCCCATAAAACGCAACAGGTTGAACTTGGCTTGTTTATAGCGTTCAAAAGTCCCAAAATGGTCCAGATGCTCCTCAAACACATTCAACAGCGCCCCTACCCTCGGACTATTGTGAACATATTCCAACTGATGCGCCGAGAGCTCATACACCACGATGCTGTCCTCATGGATTTGCTCCATAATATCGAAACAAGGAATACCGATATTGCCTGTCAGGATGGCATCACGACCCGAAGACTTCAACAGATGATATATTAATGATGTCGTAGTGCTCTTGCCTTTGGTCCCCGAGATACCAATGGTTTGTTGGTGGAACTGGCTCAGGAAAAGGTCGGTCTGCGAAGTAATCTCCACCCCCTTGGTATCGAAGTCTTTCAGGGAGATTCCCGGGGTCTTGATCACAATGTCGTAATCATAGATAGCCTCCAAATAGCCTGTGCCAAAATGTTGCACATGTTCCATTTCGTTTTTGTCGGCCACAGCCACTTGGGTTTCGGGGAGATATTTGTCAAGAAAAGCCTTGGTGGATCGCCCTTCGCGACCGAAGCCGAGAATCAGGATGCGTTTGCCACGGAGCCGGTTCAAGATCAAATCAAACATGGAGTTTCGCTTTTAAAAGGTCAACAAACTGCGGTGGTAGATAGTTCTCGTTGTTGAAACGCTTCAATATCTCTTCAACAGTAGCCTCACCCTTGGGTGAGACTTCGGCGATGGTGCCTTCCCGGTCCTTCATGAAATCGACGCAGGCCCTCACCTCCTCCACTGTCCCAACGCATTCGAAGGGCTTCACCGCCGAGGTGCCGTTCAACTCCTCGAAGACAGGCTTCAAGTCGGGATCCGTCAGCAAATCCTTGCCAAAGATCTCTGTTAGGCGTTGTCTTGAAAGGAAAGGCGAGAGTATGATCCATGTGAAGAGACACTTTGGACATTTGCCACACCACGAGTCAGTCTTGCTGCCGGCGTTGCAGCTACGAAACACCTCGTGATAGGCCTTATATTGACTAAACAAAGATGCAATTTGCAACTCGCTCAGCGGTCTCAGGAAGCTGAAATACTGTATATCATTGCTCAGATGCTGCTGTACATAGTCGCGGAAATCCCTCTCAAACTCGATGGACTTGCTGTATTGGTGGTTGATGTCAGTACCTGGAACGGTGCTCTCGTTGGCGCTCGACTCGTTCGACAAGGCGATGTATTTCGAGCCAGTACCTGCGCTAACCAACAGGGTCAGGAAAGCCAGCAAGGCAGAAAACGGGGTATGCCCATTGAGGAAGCCCTCGTTGTTCAGCCGAAGCATGGTCGGGTCGAGGGTCCTGTTGATGACAGCCACCTCTACCATGGTATAGCCAGCCGCCTTCACGCACTCGATGGTAGCGCCACGGGGGTTGAGAATGAGAGGTCTCACGGGCGTCTCTGTACGCAGACACTCCAGGGTGACCACCGAGTCCTTACCGCCACCCACAGGAATCAGCGTTTGCTCCTTAAGAGGCACATTCACAGGTTTGAAATCACGGTTGGTTCCTGATTCGATTTGCAAGAAATCATGCTCCGAACACTCGATTCCATTCAGGTAACGGAACTCTCCCAACCCTAGATAATACAGGTGTCTCCACCATTTCTTCTGGCAGAGTTTCAAGTCGAAGGGCTTCACCACGATGGTCTTGGGACAGGCCAGTTTCCAGTAGCTCACCAGCTCCACCATTCCGATATGGAAGACCAGCGACTCCAATTCCTCCTGGGATAATGTCTCCCAATGGTAGAACGGACGCGCCGGGATGCTCATCGTAGGATGGAAGTAGTACTGGTCGTCGAGGCTGAAGTGGAACACCATATTCAGCACGCCATCCTCGACTTTCACCTCCTGTTGGTAAAAGGTGAAGTTCTTGAACTGCTCCCTGAGAGTATCAAACCGCTGTTGATTGTCGTTACGTTTCAAGGTCAATGAATTTTTCCACAAAAATAAGAATATTTCGTAAATTTGCACTCCAACAAAAAACAAATGGACCTCAGGAATCTCTTTCAGATACGAAGCAACACCCTTGACCCTCGTCCAGGGGACGTCTTGCTTTCGGAGCCGACGATGAACGACCTGCACTTCGGTCGGTCAGCCGTATTGCTCATTGAGCATAACGACTCGGAAGGTTCCTTTGGCATCATCATGAACAAGCCGCTCCGCATCAAGTTAAGCGAGGTGGTTGACACTTTCAGTGAGTTCGATGCCAAGGTCTATCTTGGCGGTCCCGTGGCCGAAAACAAACTCTTCTTCATTCACACCTTTGGGGACCTCATCCCTGAGTCGTACAAGATCATGGATGGTTTATACTGGGGAGGCGACACTGAGGTGCTCAACACCTTGATCGAACAAGGCGTGGCCGACGAAAAGCATGTCCGCTTCTTCTTGGGCTACTCCGGTTGGGAAGCCGGACAGCTCCGCAGCGAATTGGAACGCAACTCCTGGGCTGTCAGCCAAGCCAACAGTCACCTGCTCCTAGGTACCCCTGGAAAAGAACTTTGGAAGACCCTTATAGGCCGCCTGGGCAAAGAATACGGGATGTGGAGCCGATTCCCGAAGAACCCGGAAGAAAACTAGGGAAGTGGAAAGTTTTTTGTTCTCCACTTTCCACTTTCCACTCTCCACTTTCAGTTTCCTATAGGGAAAGCCTGATAAAGCACGTCATGTAACTTCGTGCGGATGCTCAGGCTCATCAGCTGTTTGCACTCGGAGCTTGGATTCACACGGTTCGAGAGGAACACGATGACGGTTTGGTTGGCGGGATCGTTCCAGAAGAAGGTGCCGGTGAAGCCTGTGTGGCCGTAACCCGACATGGAGCCAGATTTGGAAGGCGTGGCAGGACCTTTCTTGCCGATAGGCAGTTTATCGAAGCCCAAAGCTCTCCTGTTGTTGTTGTCGAGGAAAGGTGCCGTGGTGAAATACTGTATCGTCTCGGGCTTCAGCAGCTGTTTTCCTTCGAACTTGCCCTGGTCGAGCAACATCTGTGCAATCACAGCCAGATCGTGAGCATTGGCGAAGAGGCCGGCATGACCTGAGACGCCGCCCATCAAGGAGGCCATCTGGTCGTGGACATCACCCCAGAGAAGCTGTTTGCGGAAGATCTGGTCGTCCTCGGTGGGGATGATGGTCTCACGGGTGCGCCAATGCAGGGGGCAGTAGCCGATGCTGGTCAGGCGCATGGGGTCATAGAACTTCTCATGCAGGTATTCCTCCAGCGACTGGTTGGTGAGTTGCTTCACCAGCTCGGGGACGAAATAGAAGCCCATGTCGCAATACACATATTTCTTCTCTTTCAAGGGGCTCTTCATGATGGAGTCGATGATCTTCTCCTTGTAGTCGTTTACAAGATAGAGGTTTTCAGCCACCCGCACGGTGTGGGTTTCATCGATATGGTCGAGGAAGAATTCCTTTTTCGGTCCGTTCTCGTCGATCAGTTTCGTATGGAATGGAATCCACGCCTTCATGCCCGACTGGTGGGTCAGGATGTCGATGATCTTGATGGCGCCTTTGTCGGAGGCGTTCAAGAAGGGGAAGTAGTCGCCCATGGTCTTGTTTACATCGAGGAGACCGTCCTCATAGAGTTTCATGAGGGCCAGCGTGGAGGCGAATATCTTGGTGAGCGACGCAATGTCGTACACATCCTCAGGCACCACTTGGGCGCCACCTCCGTAGGTGAAGTTGCCGAAGCACTTGTCATACACCACCTTGCCTTCGTGCATGGCGATAATCTGGCAGCCGGGATAGGCACCTTCGCTGATACCCATGCGGGCGATGGAGTCGAGTTGACGTTCATATTTGATATCGAGTGTGCCTTTCGGCAGCGGAGTCTGGTCGACTGAGAGCGATCCCACCTTGAGTACCGGTGCTGAGGGCGGCATGGGGGTTGGGAAGTTGGCTGGCAGGATGCCGTCGCCGCAGTTGAACTTGGCGGTGGAGACAGGAAGTTTGCCGTGAGCGGCCTTGTTGCCAGTGAGGATGGCGCTGACTGCGTTGACGGCGCACTCGTCGTCCTGATAGCCCACCAGCAGTCCGATGACGCTGTTGTTGACACGGAACTTGTCGAGGGCGTAGGGGCAGGCGAAGAGGTTCATCACCACATCGTTTTGCGCCACCAGTTTGTTGAAGAAGGTCACGGTCTCATCGTTGATGCCAAAGCCATTGGAGGCGTTGATGGTGCTTTGCATGATGTTGACCACCACGAGGTCGAACGTCTCCAGCTCGGGCAGCCAGGCTTGGGCGGCGGATGCATGGTCTTTGCTCACACAGAACGACCTCACTGTCAATCCGGCTTGTGTCAAGGCGTCGGCCATGCGTTGCGCATTGCTGTTCTTTCCTATTGTCACCAAGGCAATTTTCTGTCCAGCCTTCAGCGGCAGGGTCTCATCCTCGTTACGAAGCATGGTCACAGCCTCGTCGTAGAGCTGTTGTTTCAGCACACGGTATTCGCTGCGATTCAGTTCGTTGAGCAGGAAAGCGGTCGATTTCGGATGGTAGTGATTAAGTCCGGCGCGATATTTGAACTTTAATATCTTTTTGCAGCTTTCCTCCACACGAGCATAGATCTCGGGATCACGTTCCGCGCCCTCTTTGATGAACTGGATGGCCTTAGGCACGTTATGGGGCAGGATCAGCACGTCGTTACCTGCCAGGAAAGCCACGTAGGGCACACTGTCGGATGAGACTGTCTGTGATACGCCTTTCATGTCGAGGCCGTCGGTGAAAATCAGTCCCTCGAAGCCCATCTCGTCTTTCAGCAGGTCGGTGACCACCCCTTTTGAAAGTGAAGAAGATGTGTTCGGCACCTTCTCGATGGCGGGGAAATAGAGATGGCCCACCATGGCGCCGTTGACACCTCGTTGGATGAGGTAACGGAACGGGGCCAGCTCGATGTCCTTGACCTCGTCGTAGCTACGTGTGACGGTAGGCAGGGTGAGGTGCGAGTCGGTGTCGGTGTTGCCGTGACCCGGGAAGTGTTTCATGGTGGTGACCATGCCACGGCTCTGCATGCCGAGGGCGTAAGCGGCGGCCTTCTCCCCTACGTTCTGGGGGTTCTCGCCGAAGCTACGAACGCCGATGACAGGGTTGTTGGCGTTAGAGTTGACATCGGCGACGGGGGCAAAGTTGGTATGGATGCCCATACGCAGACATTGGTCGGCCACCTGTTGGCCCATCTGGTAGATCAGCTCGTTGTTGGTGATGGCGCCGAGTGTCATCTGGTAGGGATAGGCCATCACGTCGTTGACGCGCATGGCGATACCCCATTCGCCGTCGATGCAGACCATCAGAGGGGTTTGGGCCAGGCCTTGCCAGGCGTTGGTCTGTTCCACTTGGGACACCGCGTTGGCTTTGAAGAAGCATACGCCTCCGATGTTATACCGCTCGATGTAGTCGCCCACTGCCGTTTCGAAGGGCTTGCCCGGGTTGTTGGCCCTCATGCAAATCAGCTGGCCCACACGCTGTTCCAGGGTGAGGCTGTTGTACACCGAGTCCACCCAGCGGGTCTCAGCATCTTGTGCAAAAAGCCGCCCACACATCATCAACAACCCAATGGCCATCAAGGAAAAATGTCTTCTCTTCATAACTTTTATCTTTTATCTCTTATCTCTTATCTTTTATCTATTAACTCCCTAAACTCCTCCCAATCAAACGCTTCGCCCACGATGTTTCTCTCTTTGTCGATTAATACGATTGTCGGGGTGATGTTGACGTCGTATTGAAGGAATGGCTCGCTGTCCCATCCGGCAGGATCATGGAAATGCCATCCTTTGACTCTCATCCTCTTGGCTTCTTCTTGCACTTCTTCGGGGCTTTCCGCCAAGGCGAAGGTCACCAGTTCATAGCCTTTGATCCTACAGCGGTGACGGCGGAGCTGTCGCATGAAGTCGTGGCAATAGTCGCAGTCAACGGACCAAAAGCAGATGATGATGTTCTCGGCTTGCGATTCGTATAGATGGTAGTAACGTCCGTCCACGGTCGTCCCTTCAAAGTCAAAGGCTTTGTCGCCAGGCTGATGCATATACTGGGCCGACGCCATCGGGGCGGCGAGCGTCATCAGCAATATGAACAAAAGCACTCTTTTCATCATTAATAAATCGCATAGTTAAACAAGGCGTTGCCCACGCCGGTGATGAGGTTGATTTCACGGTCGCCGTGCAGGCTACCCACTGCGAAGGGGGTCTCTCCCACCAAGCCAGAGCTCACGATCATTTTTCCTTTGGAGTCGATGAGGTAGATCTCACGGGCTTTTTCGGAGACGATGCCCAGCAGCCGCTTGCTACGGGTGATGTTGAAGAACACCGGCTTGGTGGTGATCTCCACGTCGAAGTGATGGCTGAAGAGTTCTTTCTTGAAGCGGTCGAACACCTTCAATTCTTGTCCGTCGAGATAGATAAAGTCGGGATCCTGGTCGCCGTTGAAGTCCTCATAGAGGAAGAAATGTTTCTCGGAATATGTCCCGAAATCGGTGCGGTTGAGTGCTCCGTCGGCGGTGATATAGAGCAGCTTGCCTTCTTTGTCGGAAGTCAGGAAGAGTCCTTTGCTGTAGTTGGTGACGTTGGTATAGATGTCGGATCGGGGTGACTTCTGCATATCGGAGGTCAAGGGGATGCGGATACGTCCTTGGCGGTCGAGGATGCGCACGCCGCCGCTGATGTCCGACACGATGAGGAAGTCTTTGCTGTCGGCCACCAGATGTTGCACGGGCTGTGTCACTTGGTCTTCGGCGCGGTGACGGTTCCATCCTTCTACCTCTTGGCCTTGGAGGGTGTAGTTATACACCAGCCTGTCGGTGCCGCAAAGCAGGATACGGTAGTCGTGGTTTCCGTTATAGTCGAACGCTGAGAGGCCGTTAGCGGCATGGAAAGGCAGGCTGACGGGGAAGCCCTCCACATAGTTGCCGTTGCGGTCGAGGAGATGGATGGCGTGCGTCGTGTTGAAGAGGAGTTGAAGCTGTCCGTTGTTTTGGGCATCCACGGCAAAGACCTCGCTCATCGGGGTCTCTTCAAGGGCTTTCTTCCACAGAATGGCGCCTTCGCTGTCGATGAGGTACATGGTATTGTCGCGGTCGAAGGCCACCACGTTGCGGTTAGCCGAATTGGCGTTTTCCAGAATATACGGCTTACCTTGCAGTGGTGCGTCGAGGTTGGCTTTCCAGCGGACGTTGTTTTCGCTCTTGGCTTCCATGCCCTTGCTCATACAGATATTGAAATAAACCAGGTCTTTTGATGAGGCCAGTTGTACGGCCACGGTCATGTCGTCCTGAATCTCGAAGTAGCTGATGTTGGCTGACTCGAGCATCTTTTGTTGGAATGCCCTGAAGCTCTCGTTCAGGTCGAGGGTACGGCCTGAGCGGTAGCATGCGATGACATCTTGGAGGGCGTTGAAGCCAGAGGCCATCACCAGGTATTGGTCGACGATGGCGTAGCAGCAGCGTTTGATGGACTTGAAGTCATCGCCAAAGATGTCGGGGATGAAGTCCGACTTCCCCAGGTCGTAGAGCACATAGCCTTGGCAGTTTTGGGAGGAGGCCACGCCCATCTTCGAGGCGAGGCGGTCCATGAACTTGATGACGGCTGAGGGGTCGTTCATACGGCCGACGAACACCTCACGTTTCGACTTCCCGAATTGGCTGAACGACACTTCGGAGAGGTAGGTCAGCAGTTTGTTTTCGACGTCGGTGTCATATTTCTTGTTGAAGGCCGTCACTTTGTCGGGGTTGCGGAACGATTGCCAGTAGGAGGCGTAGTCTGACATGCCGTAGTGACGCATCATGCGCGTGTCGGTCGGCAGGATGTTCACCACTGAGTTCTTCACTGGCAGTTGGTATTTGAGAGGACGCCATTCGGAGGTGGAGTCTGCGGCGAGGGCATAGCCGTTCATCACCAGGTCGCGGCCTTCGGGCAGCACGTCGAGCATGGCCCAGCCGTTGGGATGTTTGTAATACAGGTGTGCCTTCACATTTTGCCCCAGGGTCTTTTGGAGTCTGGCGAAGTCGGGGTCGTCGTATATCTTTTCTGCTTGGACGTCTTTCTTTGAGGGCTGTTTCAGCAGCATATACTCTTCTTGGTTTTCCTCGTTGGGCACCATCACGATGGCCATGGGCTTTCCGTCGGTGGTTTCGGCGAGGTTGACATTGGCGTTCAGCAGTGAGTCGAACAGTGCGATCAGTGTGGAGTCGGACGATTCCACGATCATCTCGGCGTTTTTCGGCACGGTGTCGAGTATCGAGACCTCTTTTTTGGAGCAGGAGAACAGGGCTAACAACAATATGAGGAAGAGGCATTTGCGCATAGTGCAAAGATACGGCACATTCCTTGATTTTTCAAGGACGATTTTTCAACAATTTTGAGTGACCGAGAAATGAATACGATGAATAACAAAAAAAGTATATATTTGCAGAGTCGTTTCAGCACGTTTAGGGCGTACAGCGTCACGGCCCATATGGTTGCAGATAGCACTGAAAGACTTACAGAACCGCATCTTCTTTAGGTGCGGTTCTTGCTTTATGGGATGTTGAAAATTTAGTATTGGCTTGAAATAAAAGCATTAAATCAGGGCGTTAGGCAAATACTTCTCAAAATCCACCGCTGGTAATTTGCTTCCTTTCGCCACCACATCCTTGACAAACTGCTCACATTCTTCAGCCGAAAGCTTCCCACGCTTTATTCCATAATAAAGGAAATCTATTGTGGTCAGATAAGTGATTTGCTGTTTCTTGCAGTATTCCTTAATGTCTTTCAAATTGCTGCTACCGATGACATTATGGGTATAGCGGCAATAAGCCATGCAAGCGCTCTCGCCTTTGCCAAAACTCTGCAAAAGCCTGGCATATTCGACCATCATCCCCCCTGTCGGATTGAATGTCTCCTTTGAAATGTTCTTCAGAAACATGATTTGATTATCCAACTGGTTTTGAATGGATCCGATCTCATCAAATACCGTACTCAAAACCACATGCTCATATTCCGGCAATATTTCGGGAAGCATGCTCAAGCGTCCCGCCTTGGCGAAATGAATCAGCACATCAGCATCCAGTATGATTTTGACCTTCTCCATAGCCGATAAGATTGAGCAGTTCAAGGTAGTGTCCTTCAGAAATTCGTTCCTCGTCAAACAACTTGCGAGCCTTGGAACCAAAGTCTCCTATAACCAAGCCTTCGTTTCCAGGGGTATAAAGATCGGAATCATAGCCTCTCATGGCGGCCTCATGGGTTATGGAACATGCAAGTATCTTTTCGGAATAAGCCGGACTGATGACGCGCAATTCCTTCAGTCGAAGCACTAATGTCGTGTGCGAGACACCATAAAGATGGTCCAAACGAAGCAAGGTGTCGACACCGACTTCCTTGCTTACAATTTCATCCGAAGGGATATTTTGCAAAAGTCCTTCTTTTGGCATGAGCAGGGCCGATGCAAACAGGTTGGCCGAACGTTCTGTGGGATCAGTATCGGCCGAGAGTCCACAGAAATGCGCCTTGGGATTCTCATCATAATAGAGATGGAACAATTCGTGGGCAATCGTAAAATGTTGCCTTCCTCGTCTTGAATTGCTATTTACCAGCATGAAGCGGTGTTGCTTGTCGGGTGTCAAAAGCGAGAGACCAAAAAGGCTGTCAGACAAAGGCCGGTAAAGTGTCATCACATTCAGTTGGCGAAGCACGGTCTTCATATTCAACGGTTCGCTGTCCGATACGCGCAGCAACTCGCTCCGCATCTTTCCTGCAAGGATTTCAGCCGTTTCAAGATTTAGCTTTTTCATTTTCTCAATAACCTTTCCATCTTCAGATAATTCAACACAACGCTCTTGAAAGCGGCCACTTCTCGCATATCTTCCGGACTCAAATCATCGGCTCGGAAAGCACACACCAGCATATTGCGGACTGCCGTTTCGTCTTCCTCAAAAAGGAGCGACAATTCGCAGCCAAACAAGTCCGCCGCTTTTTGAAGCACCTCTAATGGTGTTTCGCGTTCGCCCGCCTCATAATTGGCGTATGCGGAACGTCCGACACCCAAATATTCCGAAACTTTCTCCTGCGTATAGCCGTTGGCCTCGCGCAAGGCTTTCAGGTTCCTCCCGATGATTGATTTGTCCATTTTCGTCCTTGTTTTTCCGTGGCAAAAATACATAAAAATTTTAAAATTTTTAGTTTTGCCACGGATTTTTTGTATTTTTGCAGAAGTGCTTTGACCAACCCGAGACCAATTGGAGTAATAGATTGAGCTTTTTCCCTATATCAATAACAAAAACATGAAATGGTGTGATGATTTTGCCGAAACAATGGTGAAAAAGGATTGGGAATAGCTGAAAATGGTGTTGGAAGAGGCGGTGACGGAGTAGAAAGATGACTCATTAAACAACAAAAAGATTGCAAGAATCAAAAAGTTATCAACAGGCTTCTCGCGTGCATGCGTGCAGTTTATTAATCGTGCACATGTACGCACGAGAAATTCTTGCGGTGTTGATAACTTGATTTGACCTATTTGTATAAAAAGCTTTTTCTTTGCAAAAAACATTGATTCTTATGTCACTATTCATTGTAACAACCCGAGACAAAAATGTCTCTTTGAAAGAACTTCAACATATCCTTGACAGACATTTTAATTCCCCATATAGTCTATCCTCTTACAGCCAATTTTGCGAGGAGCTGATTTCGTGGATAAAGCGCAACCTAGACTACAGCTTCTCAAACATTAGAAGCGTAATTGACGATTGCCATACGGTTATCGGCCAAGGATTTTCTATTTATAATATGGCATTGAAAAGGATAACACATTTCTTGTTTCATGATTTGTCATTCCTTCCTTATGCTAGAAATTTGGATGATTGGCCATCATGCAAGCTCCTTCTCAATCTCTCGCCCAAAGAAATTATAGAGATAGAAAAAGACCTAATAAAAGATGAACGATTGAAACAAGCCATAAAACAGGTGTTGAACCTTGATACGGCTTTGAATGTTATTAATGTTATGCATTTGGCTGATTTTTATTCAGTTTCGCTGAGTTCTATTGACAAAGAAATCTGTAAACGTAGTGAAGACCCTCTGGGCAACAAACAGCGGTTACACAACAAGTTTTTAAAAGAGTTGGATTATTGTGTGCAAGTCTTATGCAAAATAGGACAAAAAGTAGTTTGTGACAAGTTCAAAGAAAAGCATGAAGAACTGAATAACAATGGCTGGACAAACAATACTATTTTTGTGCTGAAACGATAAAAAATGCAAAAAACAAGTTTGAGCAGGAAACGTAAAGGTTAAGCAACTGCAAATACTCTCTCGACCCGATGACCTATCTCAGTTGTGTGAAGGCAGCAATTAATCAGGCTGTTGAAAAATGGAAACAGCCCCCTTGCTTGCAAAACATTTTGAGTTTTAGCATAAAAAGTTTTTGCGCAATGGTCCAAATAGGATTTGAAATGGCTATCAGAGGAATTTACTGGAGGTTGCGCTTGAACGTTAATTATTGTAGGTTTAACAGCGTTTCGGAAAAGACAATAGTATTATTTTTTTCTTTTTAACCCTGTTGTCAAAATAACGTATCTTTGCATTAATATTATAGTGTCAATTTTGAAAAACTAGAAAAATGAAAGCAAATAGAATAGTTAAATTTTCCATGTACTTGTTTGTGTTGCTGTTACTGTGTTTTACATCGGATTTACAAAACGAGTGGATCCTCTCCCGTTGGGGATCACTAATAATCAATTTCAGCAATTACCTAAAAGGCAATGAGAAAGTGAATTTATTATTGTCCATAGGAGTTTTATTGGTGACGTTATTTTCTTCTTGGAGCAATAGTACAAATTATTCAAAACGATGGCACCTAGGAGGATTTGTATTAGTAATTGATTGTCTTTTATTCTTATCCAAAAAACACTGGACATGGAGCAATTCATCAATAGGAATTAGTTGGTGCTATTTAATCATTATTGCAATAACACTACCTGTTATATTTTCCTTGTTTGTACCTAAGGCTCAAAAAAGCTCACTTATAAGATGTTATGAAAAATTGAAGGATCGTTTCTCAAGTATTATTTCAATGGCGCCAAAGCAAATACAAGAATCGAATAGCGATATATTAGGTTTTTGCACCGATAACGTCGATGTTAACACAATAGACCATCATATTCGGCAACCTTATGCGGATTTAATTGTCAGAAAAGCCATCACTACTGAATCCAAAGAGTCATTTGCAGTCGGTGTCACAGGTGATTGGGGATCGGGGAAAACACTTTTTCTTAATCATATTGAAACTTCAATAAAACAAGAAAAGAAAAGAAACAACAATATTATGCTAATCAAATTCTGTCCTTGGGAAAGTTCTGATTGCAGACAGATCATTGTTGATTTCTTCAATACTTTATGCGATAAAGTTGCACCTTATTATTCTAAAATAAGAAAACCTATTTTAAAATACGCTGAACTACTTACAATGGTAGACGCCCCTAATTGGTTAGTCTCAGCATTTAAGATATTTGATTGGAAAAGGCAACTTTCCATAAATCAACTAAAAAGCCACATATCTGAGTGTTTAAAAAAATTGAATTGGAAAATATTTATCCTTATTGACGACATTGACCGTCTAAACGATCAAGAGATATATGAGACATTAAAGCTCATCCGAAACACAGCAGACTTTTACAATGTAATTTATATAGTTTCATACGATAAAAAATACCTTCGTGAGCAATTGACAGCATTTGGCATAAAATCATCTAATCTATACATTGAAAAGATTTTCCCTGTTGAAATAAAACTTCAAAGTCCCGAGCCTCACTTCCAAGCAAGATGTTTGACTAAGTCCATTCAACAAATGACCAACGACAACTATTTACAAAAAACTGTAACTAATATTATTAATTATCATGAGGATATTATCGGCGACATACTATGCACCTACCGCCAAGTAAAACGTTTTGCAAGACAATTTACATTAAATATTGAGGCATTGAAAGAGAACCATGTCTACAATGATATTAACATAGAAGATTTCTTCTTACTTGAGCTACTCTATTATCACAAACCTGAATTATATAATACTCTAAAAAACACGCCCACCAAACTATTAGCTGCAGTAAATGATTCCAAATACAATATTAATATTTTTACACTTCGTTCAGGTCTTGATGGGACTCCAGTAAAATCCCATGAATCGTTTCCGTATAAAGGTGATGCGCTAGAAGAGAAAAGTATCGATATTTTAAAAAGAATATTTAATAAAAATAGTTCTTATAGAAGAATCACGCAATTGTCATATACAGAATCCTATCATAAATACTTTTCTTTTGGAATTAGTTACGACCAAATATCGCTAACAGAATTACATGGTTTTATTAATAGCTCAAAAGATATAGATAACCAAATTGATGAATGGTGCGAAAACAATAAACGAAACTCCTTATATAGACTGTTAATGTCGATTAATCTTGGCAATGATTCTTTTGTAATAAAAAGATATATTTCCGCTGCACTATCCTTTGCCAGATACTCCACTACAAGAAATATAGGAACTTTGTTCTCTTCTGCTTTAAAGAGAAGGAAATACGACAAAGAATTGCGTGAAGAATTAGAACGATATACGAACTCCGAAATCAAAAAATACATTCATGGTTTTTCAAACAGTCAGGAATATAGTTTATTTGCCAAAGGGCTTGCACAATTATTTTTTGACGAATACAACGAGTATCAGTGTACAGGTGATGATGGATATTCATTTGTTGGCAGTTGCGAGAATGTAAAAAGTTTACTTATAGAAAATGTTGATTCTTTTCTCTCAAAGAATCCTAACACTGCCGATAATCTATTTGATGCTAGTTGTTCAATACACACATTGGTAATTGCATCTGCTATTGTATTAGACTCAGATGAAGGAAACTACTTTCAGTCTGTGATTTTTGATTATTTGCTAAAATACTTTTCCACTCACAAAGGCAAAAACAAACATCTTGCTGAATCATTCTTTGATGTCGACACATCAGATTCTCCAACTGAAGATGAGATAAACGATCGACGAACCACAAAAGAAAGACTTCTTTCCCAAATGTTTTCCAATCGCGATAACTACCTAATATTTATAAATAACTGTTTTGAGAAATAACGAGCCAAAAATGATTACAATTCCAGGACTTGAAAGATATAATGGTTCTTATTATGATGCCTACAAGGCTATATACAGTCTAGTTGCATATGAAGTTGAAGAACTCCGTTCAATGTTCCCTGAAAAAGCCATTAATAGTATTGATGGTTATAAAGTTGGAATTCTTGCTAAAATGATGTTTGCCTCATGTTCATTTATGGTAATTATTGAACAAACCCACGATTATTCTTCGGCAGCAACTATTCTTCGTTCAATAGCTGATAATCTAGCATCATACATTCTGGTTTATCATGAGAAGAACAAAGACGAATTGCTACTACGGCATTTTTTATTTTTGTATGATGGTTTTAATACAAGATTGAATGGCAGATTGGCAATAATGCCAAATACAGATTCTTCAATTCCTAAAATCGAAGAAGAAATGCTGCAGAAAATGGTTCAGGAAGCAAACATCAAAGACGAGAAAGCAATTGCTTTGTGCCTGACAAAGATTCGGTCTAATAATTTGTATAAAAAATACACTACAGAATTAGAGTACTTAATCAATCATAAAAAATGGAACTATATCTCATTGGGAAAATATAAGGAAAGAAATACATGGGAAAAAATGTATCCATTAATAAATGGGAAAGAATCCAGTAGCGTATATATTTCATATCTATCTCAATTCGTTCATGGTCTTAGTTCAAGTAATCTGATTTATGATGCAAACAGCACGAATACCTTTAATGAATTAATTGGCATTGGAATAACATTTCTCGGTAAAATAAATAACTTTGCACAAAACGATTTCAATATTGACAAGAAAGCGTTAATGCATAACTTTTTCCAATCCGAATTTGGCAAAGTCCATCTTTCTTATGTTACTCCTGAATATTTGGAATCATTTTTGAAGAGCATAAAACCATAAAATCGATTTCTTTTATGCTCCTTTATCAATCACCGCAATCTCATCAGGACTAAGACCATATAGTTCATATACTTTTTGGTCTATTTCTTGCTCTAAAGAAGAAGTGTCGGCATAAGGGCTATTCTTCTTTAATTGTATGATTTTCTTTGCATTTGATGAAATAAGCTCCTGAGTAGCACTATCTGCTTTAACAAATGGAAGCTGCTCGATGGTTGATTTGTTTATCGCCTAATACCCACCAGCAAGGTGTTTGTCTTTAAATTTACTACGCAGATAGTATGATGTATATTTTGAATTCAGCAATCCCGTTATATAATAAGGGCTATAATTATTGAATGCAGTAATTGCATATGAACCAACTCCAAGAGCAAGAGGAGTGTCAACGTATGTTGCTTCTATTACTTTTGTCATTCCTGCAATTACTATCTTAGGAGACATCCACATTCTTAGCTTACTATTTGCGACATTACAATCCTTTCTGATGTATGCTTTATGGTATTTTGATTTCATATATCGAACATCAGTATTATTATATTGATACCTATCAATATTACCACTTACTGTAAATGGAATAACATTCTCCCTTTCTCCATCTACAACATATTCCTTAATTATTTGGGCCTCAAATCCTGTAGCCCCAGAGCACACTTCTATTCCACATTCTTTTAATATAGAAGAAGCTGTCATTTCATTAATTGGCCTTGCCTTATTGAGTAACAAATCATCGTATTTATCCAGCGCATATTTACAAAAATCTTTATCTAATAGTTTTGAACCGCTCAAAATAATAGGATAAACGCTTGCGTTTTTAAAAACCTTAAACACAGAAACATCAACACTTGAATAAAGTCCTTTTTGCTCCAATAAATCCTTTGTCTTTTTTGCATAATCTGCAATTAAAAACTTATTGGGGATAATCCAAAAGAAAACATTCTTAGTTATCATCAACCCTCTGAGCAAAAACAATACATATATATCATAAGCGCCTGTTGCTTGTGGATAATTTTTCTTGTAAATCAACTTCTCATATTCTGTTCTTGCCATTTCCACGGCACTAACATACGGCGGATTCCCAATCACAATATCAAACCCACCCTTGTCGAAGATGTCCTTGAACCAAGTGTGCCAAAGGAAGAAGTCTTGGTTGGCGGAGGGGTCGAGTTGCTCCAATTTGGCGAGGAAGGTCGAGGTGCCGCCAACGCTTTCGCGGATAAGGGTCTTCACCTCGGCGTTGATGGCGTGCCGCATGGTGGCTTTCTTCTGATGGTCGGTGACGGAGAAGTATTCACGCAACAGACGTTGCAGATTCTTCTGGCTCAAATCGCTGTCGAGGCCTATCACATACTGCGTGGAGGTGGATGGACGGCCCACAGTCTTGCCCGCGATGCGGCTGAGGTCGAAACCGCCATAACTCTCGATCAAGCTGTTGCCCTGCATGAACTTGTAATCGAAGTTGGGCAGAGGCTCTGCCTTTTCGCTGTCCACCACGATGCTCAACCAGAAGCGCAAACGGGCGATGTCGATGGCACCACGCTCAATGTCCACACCATAGATGTTGTTCTCGATGATTTCTTTTTTCAGTTGCAGGCGCGACATCTGCGTTCCCAAGGCTTCGCGGCAACGCCACAACTCATTCAGCAAGCCCATGGGGAATGCGCCTGAGCCAATGGCGGGGTCGCAGATTTTCACTTCACGCAAAGCGCTTTCGAGCAAATCACGGTAAGGCTCTAACTCAGGCTGCATCTCGTGGCTTTCCACAAAGGCACGAACAACGCCATCGGCAACATCGGGCAACTTGGATGCAAGATGGGCTATCAGCGACTCCTTGCACATATAGCGCACAATCTCCTTGGGAGTGTAAAAGGCTCCTTTGGCCTTGTTGTCTTCCAAAAGGCTCTCGAAGATTTTGCCCAACATCTCGGGATCAACACCAATCTCGGCATCATCGGGGTCGTTTTCATCAACGGTGAAGTTGTAGGAGGCCAAAAAAGTGAAGAGGTTCTCAAAAAGTGATGCAGGAAGTTTTATTACCATCCTGTCTATGGCATCACGCTCAAACAAGCCACCATTCAGATAAGGCATTTCCTCCCACTGCTGTAACAAACCCTTGTCCCAATGCTCATCGACAAACAACCTCTCGCGTTGTTTTGACTCGGTGTTGAAGATTCCAAAGAAAAGCGGCTCCAGCACCTGCTCCAAAAAGTCTGTCTGATACGGGCTGAAGAAAAACAAGTCACGCAAAAACGCTTGATTGCCACACAGCCAGCCTTTCTTTTGCAGGAAATGCAGAAAGACGATGCGACCCATCATCTTTTTGACATAATCGTGATACACGGCTCCTGACTTGCCTTGTCGTGCCAGTTCCGCCACAATACGGTCATAATGGATATGATACTCATCGAAGAACTCATCGCTAAGCGCATCTACCGAGAAGGATTCCTTAAGGTCGGAGAGTTTCCAACGTCCATTGAGCTTGGCGACCTCCCCCAGTCGTTCTATCGGGGTTTTGTATTGTCCCTGCTCGTCACCCATGATATACGAAAAGCGCTTCGCGGAGGTGCTTCCATCCTTGAGGTCGCAGATATACGACAGCCGCCAATGACAACCATCATCAAAGACGGCAATGGCGCCATCGACATCATATTTTAGATAGGGACTGATCAGCTTGCGCAGACCCACTCGTTTGCGGCGCACATCGCTGCCGTCGGCCACACGGGTGTAAAAGAAGCCGAGCAGTCGACCATCGGCATCGTCCATCTGACCGATGAAATAGCTTTTGTCGCCTTCGGCATTGGTATCGAGCATTTCTAGTCGTGAGGCTATGTCGTTACAGCCAAAAAGGCGATGGACAATATCGTTGCAATAGGTTTTGTAATCGAACGGTTCCTTGAAGATCTGTCGGAGGGTTTCGGAGTTCATAGTATGGTCATTTGAAAGTTTCACTTAAAATGATGTCAGCAGTGGTAAGTGCCACTTGTTTTGTGCTGGTTTGCTGTTGGGGCTGGCTGTAGCGTTTATCCAATTCTTCGATCTGCTCCAGGATTTTGATGAGTGGTGCAGGTTCTTTCTTTTGTTTTTTCGAGATGCGATTCAAGGCATCGGCCAGTTGGTTGTATGTTCCGCGTTCCACCAACTGTTTCAACCGGTCGACGGTACGGCGACCCTCGTCATCGAACATGGGGCGTATCTCACGCAGGAAAGAAGCAGCTTTCTTGGCATCGTTGTCTTTGCTGCCGATTTTCAGCTTCTCTGCTTGGACCTCGCTCTGTTGGTCGAGAGTGTACTGCATCAAAGCCTTCTGGACCTGCTCATAATGGAGTCGCAAGCCATCCCCAAAGGGCACAGCCTTTTCATCGGGTTCGGCATGGAAGAGGTCGGCGGCTTCGAGGAAAGAGAGCTCACGGATGGCATCGCTGACGAGGTAGTAGGCCTTCTTTGTCTCCGAAGCCAGATAAGCAATGGTTGGCAAACTTTCAACTCTAAATTCTAAATTCTTAATTGCTCTCGCACAGCGGCTCTTGGGAGGCAGTTGCTTGATCTGACGGTATAGTGCGGGATCGCTGTCGTGTAAAGAGCGCACTTCACGCAACAGTTCCAAGCTACGGTCGGTATCGTCACGGACATCGGCATTGAAGAGCTTGAACTCGTGTACCATCTCTTCGTGAGAATAGATCCTGGTGTCCTCACCAAGGGCGGAATGGAAACTCTGCAATTTAATGAGGGAGTTTTTCTTCAGGCTGATGATGGCATCACCCGGATCGGAAGGATAGAACATGTAGTTGTGGATGGCTTCGGCGGTGCTGCCAATACGGTTCACACGACCGATGCGCTGCATCAAACGCGTGGCATTCCACGGACTGTCGTAGTTGACAATCACGTTGGCCCGATGGAGGTTGATACCTTCGGCCAACACATCGGAAGTGATGATGATGTTATAATCGTTGCGCCATTCGTCTTTGTATTTAGCATCAAAATTGGCTTTGATGGTATCTCGCAAACTGTTGCGGTTTTTGGCGCATACAGCGAGAATGTCATTCCGATGTAGCCGCTCTTTCAACGCTTTTTCCAGATAATTGACCGTATCGACGCTTTCGCTGAACACCACCAACTTGCCACCTGGATTCTTTTTCTTGTCGAACAACTCGCCTTGCAACATCGTAAGGAAGAGTTCCAGCTTGGGATCGGTTTTCACCTTGTCCCATCGCTGGCATAGTTTGTCCAGCACATCGGCATCATACTCCAGCATGGGCAGAAAATCGGACTTGAAGTCGGTGGCTCGGAAAAGAATCTCTTTTTGGTCAAAGCCCTTGCCGATGGCTATTTCAATGATCTCATCCAACTCCACGCCTTCAGCCTGCAGCTTCTTCACGTTCAGCTCTGGAGCGATGATGACCTTGTCTTCCTCAAACATCCGAATCATGCCCTTGGTAGCATCGAGCAAGGTGTGAAGCGATTTCTTGAAAGCATCGAAACTGCTCTCCAATCGTTTGACCATGTGGGTTTGGTAAATCGACGCCAGCGAATCGGCCATGTGTTTTGCCACTTTGCCCGAGGGCACTTTATAGGCTTGACAATATTCCACAGCGCGATAACGGGCATAATTCAGCCCGCTGCCGTCGAACATGTCGGGATTGGTCTCGCTCAGATTGGCCGATGGCGTGTCCACCAATTTGATGTAAGTATCGACAAAGAGTTTCAGCAACTCGGGCGACATCTGGTAGGTGCGGTCGGTAGGGTCAAGCAATTGAGGAAAGTGTATCTCGTTGGCATAGCGGGGCTCATGCTGGATGTTGCTTCGGGTACGGCGCACCATCACCTTCTCCAACACCTTGTGTCGAAGTTCCTGGTTGATGGCATCGATGCGGCTGGTAAGGAACTCGGCGCTCATGGTGCGGCGTTGCGACATGAGGCTCTTGAATTCCTTGATCCAAGGGGCGAAGGTGTCGGCGATGTTACTTACACCGTCAATGGTACAACGGGCGGTGTCTTGGAACAACAGCAACTGGTTCTTGATATCCTCTGGGGTGTTGTTGAGAGGTGTGGCCGAAAGCAGCAGCACGCGCTTGTTGCCTTTGACGTTGCCTTTGTTCAACCGTGCCGACTTGCAGATGCGTTGCAGCAGGTCGTAATTGCCCGTGCTGTCGTGACGGAAGTTGTGAGCCTCATCAACGATGATGAGGTCATAGTATTCCTTTTCGTCGTAACCGTCGCCCTCGATGACTTTGTCGAGACTGCCGTTGCTGACGAATCGGCTGTATTTGTTCTTTATGCCGAAATCCCTAAAGGTGTCCTCCCAGTTGCTTCGTACTGCTGGCGGGAAGATGATGAGAATGCGGGTGTTGTCGCCGTTGGTCGCAATGAACCGTTGGGCAATCATGGCGGCGACCACGGTCTTGCCTAGACCCACCACATCGGCAATGAAACAGCCTCCGTGCCGCATCATGATGTCGTATCCCTGCACCACAGCATCCCGTTGATAAGTGAGGTCATCGTAATTGTCAGGCAAGCGGGGAATGAAATCGTCTTCGACTTGATTGCCGAAATGGTCGATGAGCATCCGCATGTAAAGTTCGTATGGAGTAGGCTGATGTTCGGCCGGCGCAAGATGGGTCTTCCCGATGATTTGGTTAACGTCGTCCAAGGTTACTGGGATGGCGTCTTTCCATAGTTGCTGAAACTCCTCTTCGCAATAATGCACGTCGTCGTAATCTTTCATGGCCACATTCAGCTCATAACGTGGCGGCTCGGTGATACCCAGGCCTTGTGCGCTGATGTTGCTGCTGCCCATGATGACCCAACCATCGCTATGCTCGGAGTGGTGCTTGGGCAGACAGAGGTAGAACTTGGCATGAAGGTCCTTGGTGGGATAAATTCGGAGTTGCAACCGTCCATCGGCAATGTCAGCGCAAAACTGACGGATACCTTCATCGACTTCGGAGGAATACTCCGACTGATAGACATCACGAAGGAAGTCCTCGCAGTATTGTTCGAGACTCACTTCTTTGTCACCGAAGAAAAGCTTTCCGGAGACTTGTGATTGGCGGAAAATATTGTCGATATTGATGCCGACGAGGATGCGGATCTCCCCCACCCTTTCCAATTCTTGACGCAGTTTGAAGTATCCGCTGGAACGAAAATAGCCAACCACGGCATGAAAAATGTCGAAGTTGGCCATTTCAGAGGCGATGCCGTGGAACTTGTCCATCAACGTCGTCCCAATATTATTGAAGAACTTGGTGCTCATGATGTATCTCGGTTGGCGCTTCGCCTTTCCGAAACATCACAAAAAAGATCCGTGAACTTCTGTCTGGACCTGCGGTTCGCCAAAACCTTAACCACAAACAAGAAAGCCCACGGATATTCCGTGAGCATTTCTGCTTTCTTGTGTGGTTAATGATGAAATTTGGCGATTTCAGGTCCACTTGAAAAGCAAAAACGCTTTATATCAATATGTTATCTAATCAGTTGTATCTCTGTTTATTTATTCTTTTTGGGGTTGATGAGGGCAAAGATAATGAAACTTTGGATAATAATAAACAAAAAACGCTCAAATCCTTAAAGACAACAGCCTTTTAGTGTCTTGAGAAGAGTATTCCGTTGAAGAAAAAGAAAAAAATTCAGAACTCCAACCGCATCTGAATCGCCATGTTGAAGCTTTTGCGGTGCAATGGGGTGATGCCATACTCGGCGATGGCCTGCTTGTGCTCGGGCGTGGGATAACCCTTGTTCTTCTTCCAATGATACTGCGGATACTGAACATCGTATTCCTCCATCAACAAATCACGGGTGGTTTTCGCCAGGATGGAAGCCGCCGCTATGGATTGATATTTAGCGTCGCCGCCAACTACACAGATATGTTTAATATCATGATATTTATTAAACCGGTTGCCATCGATCAATAAAAACTCAGGACGCACCTTCAACTGGTCCAACGCCCGATGCATGGCCAAAAACGAAGCATTCAGGATATTAATCTCATCAATCTCAGCCGCCGTCACAATGCCGATGCCGTATGCCAAGGCCTCATTCATGATGAGCTCACGCAACGCCATACGTTTCTTCTCGGTCAACTTCTTCGAGTCGTCCAACTCAGGGAAATCAGCGCCAGGCTTCAAAATGACCGCTCCAGCCACCACAGGCCCCGCAAGACAACCACGACCAGCCTCGTCGCAGCCGGCTTCGATCACATCGGAATAATGCGTCAAGAGATTCATCGCTATAAAAACAAAGGGATATAATGTGCCGCCAACACCCCAACAACCAAAATGATAAAGGTGATGTTAGGCCACTTCAACCGGTCAAGATACGACAGATAATAGGAGAACAGGATGCTCAACGCAATGAAAAGAACACCCGACCTCATGGGCTCGCTTTCAACAAACAGCAAGAAGATTCCCAACAGCAACAGGTTGTAGGTCATGGCTATCTTGGTGCGCACCGCCACCGAACGCTCCAAAGTAAAGAGATGTGGCGCAAACATAGGCACAAACAACACCAAGACCAAAAAGCCCAACAACACGACCTTGGGCCAGCCCAAGCCTTCGACAGTGAGCCTGAAACCCGTGAAATAATCGCCGTAAGCCTGCAACACCGGCATGAGGTCGCCCATCAGGAAACGGACCGCAAAGAAAAAGAAATATGGCAAAAGCAACCCGATAAAGGGAATCAGATGCAGTCGCAACGAGCCCTTGTGAATGATGGCCAAAGCTACAATGCCCCATACTGCAAGCAACAACGACGGAAGCCAACACATCGAGGCAAAGGAAATGTAAAACCCGGCATTGAGGAGGTACAACTCAGGACGAGGCGTCTGGTAAATGGCAAACATCGTGTGGATGAACATCAGTTGGAACACCGAAGAGAGCAAAAAGGGATAAAAGGTGGTCTGCACAGACAACAAGTTCAACATCAACAGAAACACCACAGCACCCAAAGTGTACACCTTGCCAATGATCTGGTTGGAAGCCAAAATGGAGTTGAAAAACATCGCCTCGAATCCCATCAGCAGCATGGCAAACACCAACATGGCTGGCGGCCAGAAGTCAAGGATATCGGCCATCAGGTTATATAGCGGCGTCACCGGACTGCGCCATGCCACATCGACATTGCCCATCGCAAAAGACGGAATCCACAACGCGATGATCAACAAGGCGATAGCCAAGTACTGGATGAGGTAACTATTTCTGAAGAACCGGATCACGGGAGAGATGAAAGATAAAAGTTAAGAGATAAAAGATAAAAGTTAAGAGATAAAAGATAAAAGTTATAGTAAATCCAAACCGATGTCGGAACGGTGTTTTTCACCTTCAAATTTTATTTTAGCCACGTTTTCGTATGCTTTCTCTCGGGCTTCAGTGATACTATGGCCCAAAGCGGTCACCGCGATGACACGGCCACCGGCAGTGACTACCTGACCATCGTTGTCACGCGAAGTGCCGGCATGGAATGCCACGCAACCATTGAGCTGATTGAAGCCTGTCATCAGCTTGCCTTTCTGGTAAGCCTCGGGATAACCGCCTGAGACGAGCATCACCGTGACAGCAGTCTTGTCGCTCTTGGCATAATGCACCTTGTCGAGACAGCCATCGGCGCAGGCATAGAGCATGTCGGCGAAGTCGCCTTCGATACGGGTCATCACCGCCTCAGTCTCGGGATCGCCCATGCGGACATTGTATTCAATCACGTAAGGATCTCCGCCACAGTTCATCAAACCGAGGAAGATAAACCCTTTATAATCGACATCCTCAGCCTTAAGGCCTTTCAGGGTGGGTCTCACGATGCGGTCCTCCACCTTTTGAAGGAAAGCGGGAGTGCAGAAAGGCACTGGCGAGACGGCTCCCATGCCTCCAGTGTTCAGGCCTGTGTCGCCATCACCGATGCGCTTGTAGTCCTTGGCCTCAGGCAGAAGCAGATAATGTTCGCCGTCGGTAAGCACAAACACCGAACACTCGATGCCTTTGAGAAACTCCTCGATGACCACGGTGGCCGAAGCACTGCCGAACTTGCCTCCCAGCATGTTGCCCAACTCGCTGACGGCCTCATCAAGGCTGTCTAGGATAAGCACACCCTTGCCTGCCGCAAGACCATCGGCCTTAAGCACATAAGGCGGTTGGAGCGACTTCAGAAAAGCCACACCATCGTTCAGGTTAGCTTGATTCACCGTAAGGCATCTTGCCGTGGGGATGCCGTTGCGTGCCATGAACTCCTTGGCGTAGGCCTTGCTGCCTTCCAACTGGGCGCCTTTACTGTCAGGACCGATGACGCGGACCTTCCGCAATGCCTCGTCACCCTTGAAGAAATCGACGATACCGTCCACCAAAGGCTGTTCTGGACCGACCACTAACAAGCTTATCTCGTTATCGAGACAAAACTTCTTGATGCCTTCAAAGTCGCCGACCTTGATATTCACGTTGGTGGCAATCTCAGAGGTGCCGGCATTGCCAGGTGCGACAAACACCTTGGCGCCTTCGCTCTGGGCCAGCTTCCATGACAAGGCATGTTCGCGACCGCCTGAGCCTAAAACCAGAATATTACGTCTGACAGCGGTCACATGCTGACCCTGTGCGGCTTTCCAATCAACAGCGTCCTTTGAGGTGTCGCCTGGATACATGATTATGTTTTCCATTACCGATATGGCGCCCCATGGGGTGCTTTTTTGTTATTAATTCTGTTTTTCTACCGATGTGGCACCCCGATGGGGTGCTTTCATCAGACTATTCCAAATAACGGTCGCAGCATGGTCCCAAGAGAATTCCTGAACCCTTTTGCGGCCTTTTTCGATCAAATCTTTCCGCACCTCCGCATCCAGCATCTTCACCATACCTTCGGCAATGGAGTCCTCATCGAAAGGATCCACCAAAAGGGCGGCATCTTGAGCCACCTCGGGCATGGAAGTCACATTGGAGGTGATGACGGGAGTATCACACTTGAAAGCTTCCAAGATGGGAATGCCGAAGCCCTCGAAATAGGACACATATACCGAAGCCAACGCTGCGGCGGTCACCTTGTGCAAATCCTCGGCGCTCAGACGGCCGGCAAAGACCACGTCTTCCTGATACCGCATGGCGTCGTAAGCCTCTTGGATGGGCTCGGTCCACCAACGCTTCTCCCCTACGATAACCAACTTCACGTCGTTTTCATGGGAAGCCTTGAACCGGTCGAATGCCGTGAACAGCCTGGCCAGGTTCTTGCGAGGATGCAGTGAGCCCACAAACATGAAGTACGGGTGACCGCCACTATATTTTGCACGGATGGCTTCCTGTTCGACTTCTGGCAATGGCTTGAAAATCTCGTTCACTCCGTTGTAGGCAACGTCAATCTTATTGGGATCCACGCCGTAGCACTCTACAGTGTCTTGCTTGGAGAACTCGGAGACTGTGACGATACGAGAGGCCTTTCGAGCAAACTTCGGGAAGAACGTCTTGTAATGCCATAGGTGTATCTTGGGCATGTCGCCTGGAAAATGCTCGAAGTTAAGATCATGGAACTCAACCACCTGCGGCACCTTGGAGCGCAGGCTCAGGTAGCCGTCGGGTGAGTAGAACAGGTCGGCTTTGATCTTTCTCAGTGCATGGGGTATCGACAGTTCGAAGAACCAGATGAAGAGGAAGGGATGCCGTGCTTGTGGGAACAGCACCACAGGTTTCACGTTGTCGGCAAAGAGAAACATCGGGTCGGGTTGGCGGTCGAAGATGAAGTAGAACTCCACCTCGGGATGTGCCTGCACGATACGTCTCAGCGTCTCGTACTCCACCCACCCGATGCCTTCCAGCTTGCCTTTCAGCAACAACCTTGTGTTGACGGCGATACGCATCTTAGTAGCGATAGATGTCGGACTTGTAAGGACCTTCCACCGGCACGCCGATGTAGTCGGCTTGTTTTTGAGTGAGCTTGGTAAGCTTCACGCCGATCTTCTCGAGATGCAGGCGTGCCACTTCCTCGTCGAGGTATTTGGGCAGGCAATACACGCCCACCTTATATTCATCGCGTTTCGCCCAGAGGTCCATCTGCGCCAGCGTCTGGTTGGTGAACGAGTTGCTCATCACGAAGCTGGCATGGCCAGTGGCGCAGCCCAGGTTGACCAGACGGCCCGAGGCCAACAGGAAGATGCAGTGTCCGTCGTCAAACACATATTTGTCGACTTGAGGCTTGATATTGATCTTCTCCTTCAAGTGTTCGGTCTTTTCGAGGCGGTCCACTTGGATCTCGTTGTCGAAGTGTCCGATGTTGCACACGATGGCTTGGTCTTTCATCTGGAGGATATGTTCGAGGGTGATCACGTCGCAGTTGCCCGTGGTGGTCACAAAGATGTTGCCTTCCTTGACGGCTTCTTCCATCGTGGTGACCTCGAAGCCTTCCATGGCCGCTTGCAGGGCGCAGATGGGGTCGATCTCGGTGACGAGGACGCGGGCGCCGTAGCTCTTCATGGAGTGTGAGCAGCCCTTGCCCACTTCGCCGTAGCCACAGACCACGACCACCTTGCCGGCAATCATCACGTCGGTGGCGCGTTTGATGCCGTCGGCCAGCGACTCACGGCAGCCGTAGAGGTTGTCGAACTTCGACTTGGTGACCGAGTCGTTCACGTTGATGGCGGGAACCAGCAGCTCGCCGCGTTCCTGCATCTGGTAGAGGCGATGCACGCCTGTGGTCGTCTCTTCGGAGACGCCTTTCCAGCCTTTCACCACGGTATGCCAGAAAGTGGGATTCTCTTTATAGGTGGCCTTGATGACACTCATCAAAGCGCGTTCTTCCTCGCTGCCGCACGGGGCATCCAGAAGCTTGGGGTCGTTCTCACAGGCAAAGCCTTTGTGGATGAGCAGGGTGGCGTCGCCGCCGTCATCGACGATGAGGTCCGGGCCGGTGCCATCGGGGAAGGTGATGGCGCGTTTGGTGCACCACCAGTAGTCCTCGAGGGTCTCCCCTTTCCAAGCAAACACCGAGGTGCCTGTCTGGGCGATGGCAGCCGCGGCATGATCTTGGGTTGAATAGATGTTGCAGCTGCACCAACGGACAGTGGCACCGAGTTCAACCAACGTCTCAATCAAACAGGCAGTCTGGATGGTCATGTGCAGCGAGCCCATGATCTTGGCTCCTTTCAACGGTTTGGTGTCGCCATATTTCTTACGGAGGGCCATCAGGCCTGGCATTTCGTGTTCAGAGACTTCAATCTCTTTTCTTCCCCAGTCGGCCAAGTTGATATCAGCCACAAGGTACTGGAGGTCTTTATTCAATAATTTTTCGTTCATGATTTAATCGGATTAATCAAACTGGCAAAGTTAAGGATTTTTACTTACCTGACTATCAGTTTTGTCAACTTCATTCCTTTTTCGCCTTCAAGACGGACAAAATACAGGCCCTGAGGCAGTTCGACAATGGCTTTCTCGTTGACCTGAAGTGTCATGACGGTTTGTCCCACCACGTTAAAAACGGAGAGCATGCCAGTGCCTTCGACGGTGAACTGGCCGTTGGTGGGATTGGGGTATACTGTCAGGGATTGGAGGGAGGTCTCTCCCACGGACAGGTTGTTGGCACCAAGGATGGGATAGCCATCGTTCATGTTCAGGGTGTCGGCGCACCACACAGGGTCCACCTGATTGAGCATTTCAACAAACTCAGGGGCACGCATGGCCTCGGCATCCATGGCCTCACCTTCACCGCCGCCATTGCAAGTGTTGAGGTAATAGGAATTCACCACGACACCGTTAGTACCGAACCAGCCAACCACGCCGCCCGGTTCACAGATTTCATACGAAACAGCCCCTACATTATAGCAATTGGACATGGTATTGGTGCCCGTCACCACAATGCCGATAACACCGCCAACAACACTATTGGTGAACCCTTGGGGAACGGATGAGCCTGTACTTGAAACACTACCGGTATTGTAACAATTACGGATAGTGTTATTACCTCTCAAACCACCGCCTAAGATACCGCCAGTATAGCCATTTCCTGTAACATCACCATTGTTGTAGCATTCGAAGACCTCCGTCGCGGAACCGCCTATAATGCCGCCCGTTGCTGTTCCTCCATTCACGTTGCCAACATTATAGCAATTAATAATCATATCAGCCCTATCGCCGACAATGCCTCCCGCAAAAGTGCCATCGATCTCGGCGCCATTCCAGCAATGCGACACCAAAGCCCGATTGCTACCTGAGACATTGCAAGTTCCCACAATACCGCCACATCTTGCAGCTTTGATGTAGCCATTGGTGACAAACACGTTTTCCACCACTGTCTCACCCTCCGTTGCAGTCAAGGCTCCAAACAAACCGGCTGTTCCAGTTATCTCGTCGATATAAATGTTCGAGATACTGTGTCCGCAACCGTCGAAATGTCCCTTGAAAGTCAAATCCGAATAGTCGCCGACACAGACTGGAGTCATATTTCTCAAGCAGCCGTCCTCATAATAGGAATCATTTACCAATCCAATGGGAATCCACTGCTGGGTCTCACTGCCATTGAGGTCGATATCGGTGGTCAGTTTGAAATACAATCCCTCGGTATTGAAGGCTTTGCCCACCATATAGGAAAGGTAAGCCAGATTAGCCGCCGACTCGATCAAGAAAGGATCTTCCTCGGTGCCGGTACCACGGGTCCACAACTGTCTTGTGCCGTCCCAAACGCTGGTCTGGGCTTGGGCAAACACGCCCGTCAAAAGAAGCAGGGTGATGATAAATATTTTTTTCATGGCGATTACTTTTTAAGGTTGTTGAAGAATGAGATGATCTGGTCGATGAACTCTCCACGGCGTTCCATGGCGGAGGCACTACTGTTTTTCCATACGGTAATCTCAGCAAGGTCTAATTCCTTGACGCTACCGGCAGGAAACAAGAAGGGACCCACCATGCCCAGTCCACGACGGTCGAATGGTTCATTGCCAGCCTCTTCGTCCGTCCAATATTTGCCATTGGTGTTGTATCCCTCGTTGGGAGCGATGCCATTGGTGCCAATGTTATCGGGGTCGGAGTCACCGGGGTACATATAGTTGCATTCGGGACCCACACAGCCCGGGGTGCCCGGATAGGCGTTACCTCCGTACTGCATGTGTACGCCGTCTTTCCAACAACCGCGAAGTAATAAGTAATACTCCTCAGCCTCCCTTGGGTCGCCCGTGACAGAGGCGTCGTTGTTGTGATACATGAACCCCGTCATCCCCAGGTTTTCGGGAGTTGAAAGGATGGTAGTCACCTGTGCTGGACAGTTGTCGCCGTAGGAGGAAGGCTCACCGTTGCCGTCAATCTCATAGCCATTATAAGCATAGAATGAGTTGCGCCGCACATCGCATCCAACATAGTCATCCTGGGCATAACCGATGTCCCAGTCGTACCACAAGCCCAGATAGACATCGTGATAGTCACGTGACGAACGGTTGATCATTTTATAATGGGTGAAAACCGTGTTGTCGAGCGCTTCGTCGTTAGGAGCCTCGAAGGCATAAACCATGGCATGGACCTCAACCCCCAGCGGAAGACCGTTCGATTCGGTATGAGCCTTATAATTGTCGTTGAAGATGAAAAACAGGCAATGGTCGCCCTTGATGTCGGGATAGTCACCATCGGCGGGGGTGTAACGGCCGTCGCCGTTCACATCCACAAAAGGAGCCAGGTCCTGGGCATAGTCGCCTTCGCCGTGAGCAGGCCACGTGAGTATGTCCTCAGGAATCTGGTAAGCAGCGTTGTTGTAATTGGCCTTGAACTGCTCGATCTCAGCGCGAGTCAAGCTCCAGATATGATGGAATTTCAAAGCGGTCATCAAGTCAAGCGTCGCATCGGCAGTAGACAGCGGGCCACTCCAGTAGTCCTGTCCCCCACCTTGGACAGATGCGGTTTGTCCGTACCGCATGGCAGCCAGATAAAGCTGGTCGGACGCATCCAGACCTCCAATCCAAAGGGATTTTTGGAACACAGTGGATTTGCCACTTCCCATGGGCACTTCCCAAGATGGACAGGGATTGATGTCATCGTCAGATTGATAGTTCAAAAAAACAGTGCCATCACCAAGAACGGTTCCACGCACATTGTTCGCATCGATGTGCGAGATAGGCGGCACTTGCGCCATTGAGGCCATCGCCAGAGCGCAAATACCTAAACATAGCAAAATCTTCTTTTTCATAATATTACATATTAATATTTATAATTAATCATCAATTCAAAACTTCTTCCCGGCATCGGTCGCCAGAGCACGTTCTGATAGTCCTTATCAGTAATGTTGTTGCACCGCAGCTCACAACGGAACTTGCCCCATTGTTTGCCGAGGGCGACATGATGAAGCGCATATGAAGGAAGGTCCCTGAGCACATCGTATTCGGCATAGGTAGTGTTCCTGACGCCAGTGACTTCAAGAGTATAGCTCAAATCCCAAGTATTCCACCGCACGTTGGCAAACAGGTTGCCGTGATGACGAGGTATGTAGATCAGCTGTTTTCCAAGGATGCCATACATCTGTGCGTTTTCGCTTTCGTCGGTAGTGAAGGTGAACACGTAGTTTCCGGAGAGGCTGTATTTCCAATCGCCGTGGGTATAATTCAAGTCAATATGGTTCTCAATGCCTCGGGCAAACACTTTGGCCACGTTTTGCGGCACCCAAAAACGGTAACTCGTGGGCACCCATTGAATCCAGTTTTTCACATTCGACGCATAGACACCAGTACGCCATTCGAGTTTCAAGCCTCCTTTGTTGAGTTGGTAGCTGGCTGCAAGATCGACGGTGCGTCCATTCTCGGGCAGTAGGTCCGGATTGCCGCCGGGGTACCAATAGAGGTCGTTCAGCGAAGGGTTTCGGTAGTTGTGGCTGTAGCCCAAAGTCAACCCCAAACCCATCGGGAAATGATAGGAGAAAGTGGCTGTGGGGAACACGCCCATCGATTTGCCGTCAACAACGTCGTATCGGGCCGTCACGCTAAGATCTGCGTTGTTGAAAGGATTGCCCTCCACGGCGAGATAGGCGCTCACCATGTTGCGCCGCTTGGTGTCGGCATAGTTGTTCGAGTTGACCTCCTCACGGTCCCATTGCAGTTTTCCTTTCAACTTCCACGAGGCAAAGAGCTGCTGTTCCACATTGGCGATCTGATGGAGAATCATGGCGTCATTGAGCGAATTTATCATGGTGACCGTCACCGTCGAGTCATTCTGCGGATGGGTCTCCAGATAGTAGTGTTGTTTCTCAAAAAACGCCGCCGACCTTAGCTGAAGGTTACCCGAAGGCCAATACAGTTTATAGGAAAGGGTATTGCGCGAGAAACTGTCGCGGTTCCATTCCTTGGTGGTCTTATTCACCACATTGGGCATGATGGGTGGCAAGTTGCGGTTGTTCCACTGGTTCCACGATGTCAGTGAGAGAATGCCGTGTTTTAACATCACACTCACTTCTGGCATCACGCCGTAATCCACGAAGTCGGCATTCTGTTGCCTCATGGTCTTGTGGGGAAACACCCCTGTGTTGTAGTATTTGAAGTCGTTGTCCGACGAGTTGCGATAGGCCTTCACCCGGAACGAGACCCGCTTCCCACAATAGCCTGCCGTGACAAAACTCCCCCATGTGTTGAAGCTGCCATAAGTCTGCTTGAGATCGAGAATCAAGCCTTTGCCGAAAGTGCTCTTGCTGTCGATGTTGACCGAGCCCCCCAACCCTCCGCTATTGTTGGAAGTGCCACTCCCCCACTTCAGGTCGATGTCATCTGCCAAAAACACGGGGATCGTACTGAAATCAACCTGTCCCAACGTAGGCGCATTCAACTGGAACCCGTTCCAAAGCACAAGGGTATGACTTGCCGTGGTACCTCGAAACGAAGCCGTGGATACTCCTCCCGGACCGTATGTCTTGATGAAGACCGGGCTATGTTGAATTAATAACTCCGAAAGCGTAGATGTGCTTTTTGTTTCAAGCACGAGAGAATCCACTTTCTTCATTATCAAAGGATTAAGAGCCTCAGTCTTAATCTGGCTGGCAGTCACATCGACCGTTTTAAGAAAAACGGTATCCTGAGCTTGGATCGGGAGCCATGCCAAACTCAGCATCATGAACGATATAAAACGCCATAAGGATTTCACATCAGGATATTTTTCTAATTTTGCATCAAAATTACAAAAAACTACCGATATGAAGCCCGTAGAAGTTAAGAATTTCAAGCTTTACACCACGGCGGTGATCAGCATCGAGTGGAAACAAGAGTTGCTCAATGTGAACCTCGACTTGGCTATGATGCTCAAAATGATGGAAATCGAGGGTCTCACCAGGGAAGACATCCAGAAATACAGTGAGCAAGGCAAGCCCATCCCTTTTAAAAAGGTGGTGTTAAACCTCTTCACCGACGATGGCAAGGCGGGACAATACTACACCGACGAGTCGTTCTGTGAAGACGACGACCCGACGGTGTTTTACGTAGAACTGAAAACGGAAAACTGAAAACGGAAAGTTTTCCGTTCTCCGTTTTCCGTTCTCCGTTTTTACAGTGATTTAATGTACTCGTCGATGGCTTTCGCGGCTTTCTTGCCGGCGCCCATGGCGAGAATGACTGTGGCTGCGCCGCTGACCGCGTCGCCACCGGCGAAGATGCCTGGACGTGAGGTGGCACCCACCTCGTCAGCCACGATGCAACCCTTACGGTTGAGTTCGAGGTTACGGGTGGTGCTGCCGATGAGCGGGTTCGGCGAGGTACCCAGGGCCATGATGATCATATCCACGTCGAGGACAAACTCCGAGCCTTCGACCGGGACGGGGCTGCGACGGCCAGAGGCATCGGGCTCGCCCAACTCACAGCGGACGCACTTGAAGCCCTTCACCCAGCCATTTTCATCACCCAACACCTCCACGGGAGCGGTGAGCAGGTCGAACTGCACGCCCTCTTCCTTGGCATGATGCACCTCCTCCACACGGGCGGGGAGCTCAGCCTCGGAGCGACGATAGACGATATGCACCTCCGAGCCAAGACGCAAGGCGGTACGAGCGGCATCCATGGCCACGTTGCCACCACCGACCACGGCGACTCTCTTACCCACAAAGTTCGGGGTCTGGAAGCCCTCCTTATAGGCGAACAGCAGGTTGTTACGAGTCAGGAACTCATTGGCTGAGACCACGCCGCAGAGGTTCTCGCCCGGCACGTTGAGCATCATCGGGAAGCCAGCGCCCGAGCCTACGAACACAGCCTCGAATCCCTCACGGTGCATCAACTCGTCGATGGTGATGGTGCGGCCGATGACTACGTCCTTTTCGAACTTGGCGCCCAGACGGCGTACGCTCTCCACCTCTTTCTTCACCACGGTTTCCTTCGGCAGACGGAACGACGGGATGCCGTACATCAGCACGCCGCCGAGTTCATGCAAGGCCTCGAAGATGGTCACGTCGTAGCCCATCGAGAGCAGGTCCTTGGCGCAGGTCAAACCTGAGGGACCGCTACCGATGATCGCCACCTTGTGGCCGTTCGGGATGCACTGGCTGCTGAAGTGAAGGTCATGCTCGATGGCATAGTCGCCCACGAAACGCTCCAACTTGCCGATGGCGATGGGCTCGAACTTCTTGCCCATGATGCAGCTCCCCTCGCATTGGGTCTCCTGCGGACACACACGGCCGCATACTGCCGGCAAGGCGGAGTCGCAGCTGATGACACCGGCTGCGCCTTCGAAGTCACCTTTGGCCACACGGGCGATGAAGCCAGGGATGTTGACGTTAACTGGGCAATGCTTCACACACTGCGGGTCCTTGCAGTTGAGGCAGCGTTGGGCCTCCATGATGGCCATGTCGGCCGAATAGCCCAGACACACCTCGTCGAAGTTATGCGCACGGACCTCGGGCTTCTGTTCCGGAACGGGAACTCTATGTTTTTTATCGAATGTCTCTTCAGAAATGCCACCGATATGGCACTCGTGGCCTTCGGCTTTCTCCTCTGCGACCAATTGTTTGCGGGTCACCACGTTGTTGTACATGGCCTGACGCTTCATGGCTTCGTCGAAATCGACATCCTTGCCCAGGAACTCGGGGCCGTCGATGCAGGTGAACTTGGTCTTGCCTGCGATGCTCACACGACAGGCGCCGCACATGCCCGTGCCGTCAACCATGATTGAGTTGAGCGAGATGGTACAACGGATGCCCAGCTCTTCACAGGTCTTGGTGACGAACTTCATCATAATCATGGGGCCGATAGCCACCGCCTCGTCATAGATCTTGCCGCTGGCCACCAGCTGACGCAACACGTCGGTCACCAGGCCTTTGCGACCAGTGGATCCGTCGTCGGAGGTGACATAAAGATGGCAGTATTCCGAGAGCTCCTTTTCATATATAAGGAGGTCCTTGGTACGAGCACCGATGATGCAGTCGGCCACCGCGCCATGTTCGTACAACCACTTCACCTGCGGGAAGATGGGAGCGATGCCCACGCCACCGCCGATGAACACGAACGAACGCTTACGGAGCTCTTCAGCGGTCATGGTAGCAAACTCGGAAGGCTTGCCCAACGGACCCACGATGTCGTGGAAACTGTCGCCCACCTGGTATTCAGCCATCTTCTTGGTAGACTCACCAATGGCCTTGAAGACGATGGTCACAGTACCTTTAACTCGCTGGTAATCACTGATAGTCAGAGGAATACGTTCTGAATTCTCTTCCATTTTGATAATCAGGAACTGTCCCGGCAGTGCCGAATGGGCAATTCTGGGGGCGTAAACGTCCATCAGGTAAGTTTCCGCCGCAAAAGTTTTCTTTTGTACAATTTCGAACATGACAGTAAGGTTAAGTTGGGGCAAATTTAGGAAGTATTTTTTGGATTTCAAATTAAAAATTGAGAATTTAGAATTTAGAGACTCTCTAAATTCCTAATTCTTAATTCCTAATTCCTAATTCAAAAAATGTTCATCGCTATGACCGCGCACGCCTCGGCGTCGTCAAGGGCGTTATGGTGGTTCTTCATCTCATAGCCGAAATATTTGGCCACCGTATGAAGTTTGTGGTTCTCAAGGTCAGGGAGGTATTTCTGGGAGCCCTCGTTGGTGCAATAGAACTTATAATCAGGATAGGGCATCTTGTAAAGCTCATGCAAAGCCCGAAGCACATGCTGGTCGAACAGCATGCCGTGGGCAACGAAAGGAAGTCCCTCGACCTTGTCAACAACCTGGTTCCACAAGGCCGGGAACCGCGGGGCGTTCTCAGTGTCTGCCTTCTTGATGCCGTGCACCTTGGAGTTGTACCAGTCGTAATGGTTCGGAACAGGTTTCATCAAACCGTAGTAACGCTCCACGATCTCATTGTTGCGTACAATCACCAGGCCCATGCTGCACGCACTGGTGAAGGCCGCGTTGGCAGCCTCGAAGTCGATGGCCACAAAGTCGTCGAGATGTCCCTCGGGAAGATATACCGGCTTCTCCTTGGGCTTCGCTTCCCTCTTTCGCCAACGGCGTTTTGGCTTGTCCTGCTTCAGTTCCGTCATCTCAAATTATTTTTCAGTGCGCAAAAATACGGTTTTTCCTTGCCGTTTCTAAAAAAAATCATATCTTTGTCAGTTCACTAAATCATTTTTCATTATGAAAAAAACAGGAATTTTACTCTCATTGCTTTTTTTAGTTTCTTTTGGCTTTTCACAAGAGAGACTCACCGACAAGGAATTGGTTAACGTCATCTATGCCATGGGGCAGATGTATCCCGACGGTTTCACTCTCGACCTGAACACCATGCGTCAGCCTACTGAAGGCCTATATGTGTCGTATAAAGCCACTCAGAACAGTTTCGACCGCAAGAGCCTCCCCGCCGTCATCAAGCATGCTCACGAGCACCAAAACCTCGTCGGCGGCTGGTACAATCCTGAAGAAGACAGGTATTATTTCGACAGCAACCGCTACTTCCCTGAAGACAGCCTGGCAGCCGCCGTGGAGTTTGCCCGCGCCAACGACCAACACACGGTGTATGTGGCATCCAAGGACATCAACATCTGGTCGAACTATGAACAAAGAGACATCCGCATCATCCTCGACTGCGACATGGGCAGTTCCACCGACGACCTCTTCGCTCTGATGATGCTCTATCGTTATATGGACATGAAGCGCTGCAACCTGTTGGGCGTGATTGTCGACCGCATGGGCAAAGCCAACGCCGACGTGGTCGATGTGATGAACAACTTCTACGGCTATCCCGACATCCCCATCGGACTGGAGACCCAAGGCGTGAAGACCCCGCACGTGTTCATCACCTATCACAACGCCCCCTACGCCCGCACCACCGAGGCCGAGCCGATGTTCAAACGCAGCGTGGGCGACGACGGCACCTATATGGAAGCCTACAAACTCTACCGCAAGCTCCTCAGCGAACAGCCCGACCACTCCGTGACCATCGCCTCCATCGGCTTCGTGACCTCTTTGGCCCGCCTGCTGGAGTCGGGACCCGATGAATACTCACCCCTCAACGGCGTGGAGCTGGTCCGTGCCAAAGTCAAGGAGATCTACGCCATGGGCGGCGTGTTCGGCGAAGCCGTGGAGCCCGACTACAACTTCAAGGCGGCCATCGACTTCTCCCTGAAGTTCTTCGAGCTGCTCCCCAAAGAAGTCGACATCCTCTTCTCCCCCGGCGAAGTGGGCGACCCGCTCGACTACCGTCCCGAGACCGTCATCGCCGACATGAACTGGACCGACGTCCACCCCATCAAGTGGATCTATCAGTTCCTCAACTGCGACACCGGCCAAAAGATGTGGGACCCCCAAGCAGTGCTCCATGCCGTTGAAGGTGACGACTTCTACAAACTCTCCGAACGCGGTTGGGTGACCCTCACACCTCGTGGCGAGACCATCTTCACCCCCGACCCCAAAGGCAACGCCCGCTACCAATATCCCGGAGATGCCGTATGGTGCGACATGGTTCTCAAATACATTAGATTGATGGCAATTCAGCATTAAAGAAGATAGAAGTTAGAAAATTATGAAACGCTTTATCCTATTTATCCTTCTTGCTGGGTTGGCAGTCCAATCGGGTTTTGCGCAAAAACCCGAGGGGAAGAAGCTCCAAATCTCCGATAAGAAGTTGGCCGATGTCATCTATGTCATGGGCGAAATTCATCCCGAAGGCTTCACCTTGGACCTTAACACGATGCAACTGCCCACTGAGGGACTGATAGTCTCTTACAAGGAAACCCAAAACAGCTTCAGCCGCAAGAGCATCCGCAAGGTGATCAAGCACGCCCGTGAACATGATAACCTGGTGGGTGGGTGGTATAATCCCGAGGAGGGCGACTATTACTTCGACAGCAACCGCTCATTCCCCGAAGACAGCCTCGCCGCGGCCCTCGCCTTCGCCCGTGAGAACGGCCAACACACCGTTTATTCCTGCGCCAAGGGCATCAACGTGAAGTCGAACTACGAACAACATGACATCCGCATCATCTACGACTGCGACATGGGCAGCTCCACTGACGACCTCTTCGCACTGATGATGCTGTACCGCTACATGGACATGAAACGCTGCACCCTGCTCGGCGTGGTTGTCGACCGCATGAACCGAGCTAACGCCGACGCCGTGGACGTGATGAACAACTACTACGGCTACCCCGACATCCCCATCGGCCTTGAACAGACTGGTGTGAAAGCCCCCCGTGTCTTCATCCCCTACCATAACATGGCCTACGCGCGCGACATCGATGCCAACCTCCTGTTCAAACGCACCGTGGGCGACAACGGGACCTACTTGGATGGTTACAAGCTCTACCGCAAACTGCTCGCCGAACAACCCGACAAATCAGTGACCGTGGTCTCCGTGGGTTTCGTCACCTGCCTGTCACGCCTCCTGCAATCGGGACCCGACGAGTTCTCACCCCTCAACGGCGTCGACCTGGTGGAACAAAAGGTCAAGAACATCTATATGATGGGCGGCGTGTTCGGCGACTCGTTCGAACACGACTACAACTTCACCGCGGCCATCGACTTCTCTCTCAAGTTCTTCGAACTGCTGCCTAAAGACATCGAACTCGTGTTCTCCCCAGGCGAAGTGGGAGACCCGCTCTACTACTCAGCCGAACAGATCATCAACGACCTCAGCTGGACCGACGTCCACCCCATCAAGTGGATTTACCAGTTTCTTGTGGAGGACAAGTTCCAAAAGATGTGGGACCCCCTGGCAGTGATCAACGCCGTGGAAGGCGACGAGGCCATCTACCAAATCTCGGAACGCGGATGGGTCACCCTCACCCCCACCGGCGAGACCATCTTCACCCCCGACCCGAAAGGCAACGCGCGTTACCAACTCCCAGGAGACTCGAGTTGGTGCGAGACATTGCTTAAATACATCAGATTAATGGCGATTCAGCATTAGATAAAAGATAAAAGATAAGAGATAAAAGATAAAAGTTAGAAAAATAAAAAAACGGCAACAAATAATTTAATTAATCATTCATTAAAACTATGGAATTAAAAGGTTCAAAAACTGAAGCCAATTTGATGGCTGCTTTCGCAGGCGAGTCACAAGCCCGCAACAAGTACACCTATTACGCCTCCAAGGCCCGCAAGGAAGGTTACAACCAGATTGCCGACCTCTTCGAGGAGACTGCACGCAACGAGATGGAACATGCCAAGATCTGGTTCAAGCTGCTCCACGACGGTGAGGTGCCGGATACCGCCACCAACCTGAAAGACGCTGCCGCAGGCGAGAACTACGAATGGACCGACATGTACGCCGGCATGGCCAAGACCGCCCGTGAGGAAGGTTTCACCAAGATCGCCGTGCTGTTTGATCTCGTCGGCAAAATCGAGAAGGAACACGAGGCCCGCTACCTCAAACTCCTCAAAAACATCGAAGACGGCATCGTGTTCTCACGCGACGGCGACATGGTATGGCAGTGCTCCAACTGCGGCCACATCGTCATCGGCAAGAAAGCCCCCCAGATGTGCCCCGTGTGCAACCACCCACAGTCCTATTTCCAAATCAAGGCTGAGAACTTTTAATTTAAATTAATAATTTAGAATTTAGAGATATGAAAAAGTACGTTTGCGACGCTTGCGGGTATGTCTACGACCCGGAAGTCGGCGATCCCGATGGTGGCATCGCCCCTGGAACTCCTTTTGAAGCAATCCCTGACAGCTGGCACTGCCCGCTTTGCGGCATCGGCAAGGACAGCTTCTCCGTGATGGAATAATGGACACCAGTGCATTATTCAACATTGGTTATGGACTTTATGTCCTGACCACCCGTCACAACGACATCGACAACGGCTGCATCGTGAACACGGTGACGCAGGTCACCAGCAACCCCTTGCAGATCGCTGTCACCGTCAACAAAGGCAACTACACGCACGAGCTCATCATGAACTCGTGCGTGTTCAACGTCTCGATACTGACCACCGAGACTCCGATGTTCGTCTTCGAACATTTCGGCTTCCAGTCGGGACGCATGGTGAACAAATTCGCCAACTGCGAAGCCGAGCACCGCGCCATCAACGGAGTCCTCTATATCCCGAAATACACCAATGCATTTTTGGCATGTAAAGTCAACAATAGTATAGACTTTGAAACACATACCATGTTCATCGCCGATGTGCTCGACGCCCAAGTGCTCTCCGACAAGCCTTCGGTGACTTACGATTATTACCAAAACCACATCAAGCCCAAGCCCCAGACCCAAAAGCCCAGCAGCGGAAAGCGCCGCTGGGAATGCAAGGTGTGCGGCTACATTTATGAAGGCGATTTTCTACCCGACGACATCGAATGTCCCTTGTGCAAACACGGCAAGGAGGAGTTTGTGGAGATATTCGACGCTGAGACTCCGAAACAAAGTCCAATAACAACTAACATGAATCAAATCAAACTTACCGACAATATTTTCTATGTCGGCGTCAACGACCGCCGTACCGAGCTTTTTGAAAACCACATGGAACTGCCCAATGGTGTTTCCTACAATTCCTACCTCATCGTCGATGAGAAGGTGGCCTTGATAGACCCTGTCGAGGCTGGCTTTATCGAGGAATATCTCTTCAAGGTGAAGTCGGTGCTGCAAGGCCGCAAGGTCGATTACCTTATTATTAATCACGACGAACCCGACCACAGCAGTAGTATTGCGGCCGTGCTTCGTGAATGGCCTGAAGCCCAGGTGGTGGGCAATGCCAAGACCTTCGCCCCTCTCGAGGCCTTCTATGGTCCCATCGAGAACAAGAAAACGGTGGCTGAAGGCGAGACCTTGAGTCTCGGCACCCATACCCTGCAATTCTTCATGGTGCCCATGGTTCACTGGCCAGAGTCGATGGTGACTTACGAGCAAGCCAACGGCATCGTGTTCAGCAATGATGCCTTCGGTGGCTTCGGCGCCCTGAACGGCGGCATCTTCGACGACCAAGTAAACCTCTCTTTCTATGAAGACGACATGCGCCGCTATTATGCCAACATCGTCGGCAAGATGGCGATGCAGGCCCTAAAAGCCATCGAGAAACTCGGCGGACTGACAATCAAAATGATTGCCCCGTCGCACGGCCTGGTATGGCGTTCCAACCCTGCTTGGGTCATCGGCAAATACACCCAATGGAGCAAGCACGAAGGCGAAGAAGGCGTCGTCATCGTCTACGGCTCGATGCACGGCAACACCGGCGTGATGGCCGACATCGTGGCCCGTGGCGCCGCCGAGGCTGGTATCAAGGAGGTGAAGGTGTATGACGTGGCCAAGACCGAGATCTCGTTCATCATGAGCGACATCTGGAAGTACAAAGGCGTCATCATCGGAGCCTGCGCCCATTATGCCAACATGTTCCCCAACATGAACCTCTTGACCCACGAGATCAACGAGTTCAAGCCGAAAAGCAAGTGCTTTGGCATCTTCGGCGGCATGAGTTGGAGCGGTGGTGGTGTGAAGACCCTCGCCAAATATGCCGAAGAAGGCCAATGGAACCTCGTCGCCGAAAACGTCGAGGTAAAAGGCGCCCCCATCCGCGAGGAAGATTGGGATAAGCTTTACAACCTTGGCAAGGCTGTGGCAATGGCAGTCAAAGGCTAATTTGAAATAACGCCGTAAGCTTAACGAGGTACCCCAACGGCACTAAGAAACTCCCTTCGGTCCGTTTCTAATGTGCCTTTTGGGGTACCTCGTACGCTTACGGGTGTTGCTTCGCTCGCAAAGACACTAAGTGCAGTATTTACTTCACAACAGTGGTCTTAATGACTTCGAAATCGATCTTCATCGTGCCCTCTTTATTCAAGGTGATCTCGTAGCCGGGATGGAAGTAAGAATCACCGAAGCTGATGCCCGAGATATCTTCAGGATCATACTCACCCGAGAAGCGGAACGTTCCTTCCGTGGGATCGTACACCTCATCATGAATGATGTTGCAAATCCCTTGGGCGGTATTCTTGTATGCGATTGCATCATCGTATGACACATGCTCAATCACTACGATAATGTCGCACACCCTGTCATACAACGGATTCCAAGGGTAGCGACGGCCGATCTCCATATCGTGGATGGTACCTTCTCCTTGATACACTTTGAACCAACCGTCGAGCGTACGAGGATACTCGTCGGTAAGCCATTCATTGGCCTGCTTGCGATAATTTCTGATACAGGTATTCCATTCCGGTTTGGGGTACGAATTGCCGTAAAGCTCATAAATCTTCGCATAGGTCTCTTCGTGATTGCCAGCGGGATGAAATTCCAGCAGTCGGTGTTCATCGTGGTTAACGGCATCGCTATAGAGATGGTAGTTCTTGTGATAGAGGCACATCCAGTTCTCATCGACATAATAATAGTGGCCTTCGTGGCCATAACAGGTGACAGGGATGCCGCAGATAGTCGTATCGCAGCTTGGTTCCCATTCGTCAAGGAAAGTGTCGTAATGATAAGCTATATGGCTCATCACAAGAGGATAGTCGAGGATACCCTCCGCTGTCTTAATGGCGAAGTTGAGATCCTCGTCATCGTAGCCGGCTGGAGTGGTCATGCCTTTATACATGGCTTCGCGGCTCAGGAACTCGCGTTGTGCGTAATACTGGGCTTTCCCGTAGTTTTTAACGGTCTCACCATAGAGGCTGAACGACGACTTGTCGTTATCCGTGGCATAGAAACCATAATAGAGCCAAGATCCGATAAAATTGGAATGATCAGGGTCGATGAAGGATTTATTGGGAAGATAGAAGACCCATCCGTCATTGCTTTTGGCGAGTATGGCTGTATCGCCGAAACCCTCACGGGTCCTGAACTCATAGATACCTGGTGCCATGGCATCGACGAGATCGCCGGCATAGGCATGCTTGGTGAAGTTGGGACAGCCTTCGGGGAAGTTCTTCGGATGTCCTCCGTCTTTCCCGCAGGAGGCGAAACAACTCAACAGCACCGCCATGGCGCCGATGAGGAAAAATCGTGTGGTTTTCATGATTTTACGAAGTTTAGTCTTTGCAAAGATAATGGTTTTTTCCAATTATCAAACCGTTTGAGCAAATCTTCACTTCTTCTTTCTTCCCGACTTTCTTAAAGCTTCAGCAATAATCCACTGGAGTTGCCCGTTGACGGAACGAAATTCGTCGGCAGCCCACTTCTCCACCGCCTCCATGGTTTCAGCATCCACGCGAAGCAGAAAAGTCTTGGTGTTGGCGCTATTTTCCTTCTCCTTCGCCATAGTTATCGGTCTAACGACTCACCCAGGGTCATCGAAAAGATGTGATCCTTGGCGATGTAATTATCATAGATCCAGAGGCACAGAATAGTCACACCCATGGTGATGAAACCAGCCAAACCCGTCATGCCATTCAAGAAATCGTTGCCGCCCAAAGTGAAATAAATGACTGTTCCGGCCAAGGCATTGATAGTCCCATGGAAAACCGCAGCCACAATCATCGATTTAGTCTTAAGGACGAAATACAATTCAATGACTCCCAACAGGATACACATTACCACCATCATCAAGACACCCCATTGCGGTTCGTTCGGATAGTTATGGCCCATCAGGATAAGTGGGAAATGCCATATGCCCCACACGATGCCGATGAACAAGGCGGCTGGCCAGAATTTCTTTTCCTTTAAGGCATGTACAAGATAGTTGCGCCAACCATATTCCTCACCAAAGGCAGCAATAGCATTGATAGTGATGCCCGCCAACAAACCGCTGAAAACGACGGAAACCGCCATGAGCCATGCAGGGAGTTGTCCCATTTGTTCACGCACCATATCCCGCTGGTCTTCTGGGATATTGTATTGGTTGATCAGTTGTTCGGCATTGTACGTCAACTCCACGCCAGGCATCAGACCGTTGACGAGTATGCACAGGAAAACCATCGCCACAGGAAGCAGCCAAGCCACCAGCCAAGGTCCTCTAATCTTGAAGTTGACCAAACCCGTATGGTTGAATTTTTCCCTGTCGATAGCCTGCAAAACAAGAGCGGTAATCATCGGGAAAAACATATAAATGGACGAAAACACCATCAGTCCCATGGGTGTATCCGCTCCCATGCCGAAGCCCCAGTGGACCACGGCAAACATCGCCCAGCTGAAAAGGCAGACGATGATTGAAAATCTTATGGCTTTTTTCATGGTTTCAATTCTTTTAATGTTTCAAACAATTCAACAGTCTTTTCTTTGTCCGAATAGTTCAAATAATACAGGTCCTCAGTCGTGCGCAATTGGATGTAAGGCGCCTTCTTATGGATGAAGAGCATACATTTGTCGCCGTTGCTGAACCGGAAATGGCCTTTGGCTTGTTTTCCCGTATCGGATCCATTGGTGCGCATGGCAATGGGCGGCATCTCATCAAGCAAATCTACAGAAACAATGTCAGAAACTGGAATCTCGCGTCCGTACATGCCCGAAATCTTGATGGTCTCCTCTCCTACCGTAATTCGGGTCGGACGGAAACTCAAGGCCAGTGTGAGAGCCGCAATCACCATGATGACCCAAGCGAAGCCCCAAGCTATTTTGGCTGCCTTAGCGGATTTCACCAATTTACCGGATTTGTCACTGCCCAACGGCATTTCATCCCGCACAAACCTGATGTTGGATTTAGATTGGTCACGTCCAAAGGCATTGTACCGCTTCATGGCGATGGACAAAGGCACCATCATGGCGAACACCAGCACCATCAACGTCACACCACAAACGTCTTCGTCAATGACTTTGAGCAGATGTAACGTGGCTGTGACCACCAACAGGAAACCCGTAATCCCCAAGATGATGGCGCAAGCCTTCTTCAGTCCTTCGATATCGACCAAGGCCTTGCGTTCTGGCGGCAGGTTCCCATAAGGATTGATTATATTCGGGTATTGGTAACATGCCCATGCCACCACTATCAGCACCAATCCCGTTGCCAAAACAGTATACCCCATAACTCTTAACTCTTATCTCTTATCTTTTATCTCTTATCTCAATAAAGGCTCCCCGTGTTCACCACCGGTTGTGCCGACTCGTCTGCACAGAGCACCACCATCAGGTTGCTCACCATGGCCGCCTTGCGTTCCTCGTCGAGTTCGACGACGCCTTCGTCTTTCAGCTTGTCCAGGGCCATCTTGACCATCGATACGGCGCCTTCCACGATCTTCTCACGGGCTGAGATGATGGCGGCAGCCTGCTGACGGCGCAGCATCACAGCGGCGATCTCCGGCGAGTAGGCAAGATAGTTGATGCGGGCTTCAAGCACTTCCAGGCCCGACATGGCCAGACGCTCGTTCAGTTTGGACAGCAAAACGTCATTAATCTCCTTGCCGCCGGAACGAAGAGTCAACTCATCGGCTTCAGCCTCGTTCTCATCGTAGGCATACATACCCGCCACCTCGCGCAAGGCTGCATCACTCTGTACCTGAATAAAGCTCTCAAAAGCCCTCATGCGGTTGGAGACCGAAACCGTAGCGGTATTGCCTGCCGAGCCACCCGCCATGGTCTGTGAGTCAATCTCGAACATGGCCTTGTAGGTGTCCTTCAGTCTCCAGACCAAGATTTGGCCGATCATGATGGGGTTACCCGTCTTGTCGTTCACCTTAATATTATCAGGGTTGAGGTTACGGGCACGCAAAGAGACCTTCTTGGAAGTCATGAAGGGGTTGACCCAGTGGAAACCCGTCTTGGTGAACGTGCCTTTGTACTTGCCGAAGAACAGCATCACCATGGCCTCGTTGGGTTCCAGCTTACGGAAGCCGATAGGAAAGATGACCGATATCAAAAAGCAGATCACCGAAAAAAGAGGAAAGATGGGATATTCCTCTGTGAAGGCCAAACCCACGACAGCCACGGCCAGAATAGCAAATTCAATAAACAAAGCGACGAATCCATTCATCGCAAATCCCTTAAATTCAAATTCTTTTGCTTCCATATCTGATATTATTTTGATATTATTTTGATGTGGCAAAAATACAAAGTTTTTTGAAAATGCAAGGATTTTTTAAAAAAAAGTGTGGCCAAACATTTGGTCACACTATTTTTTGCTTTACCAACAACTTAAACCTTAGAAATGATGCTACCGAACTAACAGCTTACTCACACTACTACCCTTTTCGTTTTCCACACGAATAAAATACAGTCCCGTTGGCAATGTTATCGTAGCATGTTCCTCGATGTCACGGGTAAGCACCTGTTGACCCATAGCATTCATAATCATCAGACGGCCTGTACCTTCCACAGTGGCAGCACCATTCGTCGGGTTAGGATAGACCTTCAGGAAACCATCCATCTTCTTGGGTTGTTCTGCAACATCCGTCCAATCCTCTTCTTCAAACTTTTGCCTCACTGCATTGACAGCTTCCTCTATCCTCTCCAAAGCCGATTGGGTGTCGGTCTTCCATACGGTAGTAATGGCAAAGTCGAGCGGATGGATCTGGAATGGTTGGTAGGTGAAAGGTCCCATTACAGCCAAGCCTCTGCGGTCTAGTGGCGGATTGCCAGCTTCAATCTCTGTCCAATATTTACCGTCAACATTATAACCTGAATTCGGGAGAACACCATTGGTGCCGTAGTTGCACGGGTCGGAATCGCCAGGGAACATGAAATCACAAGCTGGACCAACAGTCAGATTATAACCATCGCCACCATACATCACCCTTGTGCCGTCTTTCCAGTAGCCCCTAAAAGTCCTATAGTATTCTTCGGCAACCATCGGATCGCCCATGGCACTATTCCCGTTGGATTGAACCATAAAGCGTGACATGCCCAATCGTTCATCATCAACGATTCCGTTTTCAAAATTAATGTTAAAATAATTGTTAAATGCCTCGCAATCGCCAGAATAGCCGGGATTGTCGATACCATCGGGATCCATGTAAGGTCCTGCGAGAATAGTACACAACTGAACGGGAGGATTGTCGCCATAAACTTCATCCTCAGCATTGGCATTATAGGCATAGCATGCACCCAGAGGTACATTGCAGCCAACATAATCATCAATACCGCTACCGATATCCCAGTCATTCCAAACGCCTACGTATGAACCATAATATTCATAAGTGGAGCGGTTAATCAAATCATAATGGAAGAACACAGTATTATTAAGGTATTCATCATCGGGGGCGTCGTAGGCATACACCATGGCATGCACTTCCAACCCAAGCCTACTTCCTCCTGTTTCAGTATGAATATTGGAAGAGTTAGTTAGACCATCATTGAAAATAAAAAACAAGCATTGATCTCCGAAAATATCGGGATAATCGCCGTCTTCAGGATTGTATAGCCCGTCGGCATTCACATCCACAAATGGGGCCAAATTAGGAGCGTATCCCAAACTAACATCACCATGAGCGGGCCATGTTAGAATATCCTCAGGAATCTCATAACCATACTGCCCTTGGTTACTGATGAAATCATCGATTTGGGTTTTAGTAAGATTCCAAATGTGTTCAAACTGAGCCTCAACTACGGTATTAGAAGAAGCACCTTCAAGAGTCAGTGGTCCCATCCAAAAATCCCTTCCCTCTTGGTTATACCTATGGGCGGCTAAATGAATTTGGTTATTGATATCCATGCAACCCACCCAAAGTGAATATTGGAAAAGTGGCGACTTTCCGCTGCCTTTGGGTACTTCCCAAGTTAGGTCATTGCCAAGAAGATTTGAATATGCGTTGCCTGTTCCAAGAACCGATCCACACACATTATTAATATCAATAATCGACGATGGGATGTTTTGCGACTGAGCCGTAAAGGTTATGGCCAAAAACGCAATCAACAGTAGTTTCTTCATGTTACATTGGATTTTGATTTGGCAAAGATAATAAAAAAAACCTCCGTCTCAATCGAGGCGGAGGTTTTGATCAGTATTCCTAATTAATTTAGGATCATTTGTACTCAGCGAGCACGTCCTTGACGCGATCGGGGGTCATACGGCCGTAGACCTTCTCACCGACTTCGATGACGGGGGCCAGACCGCAGGCGCCGACGCAGCGGAGGCAGTTCAAAGAGAACTTGCCGTCGGGAGTCACCTCGCCGACGCCGATGCCCAGCTGACGCTTCAGCTCGTCCAACACCTTCTCGGCACCACGCACGTAGCAGGCGGTACCCAGGCAAACGCTGATCGGGTGCTCACCTTTAGGAGTCATGGTGAAGAACGAATAGAACGACACGATGCCATACACTCTTGAAACCGGAATGTTCAATTCCTTAGCCACGAGTTCCTGGACTTCTGCCGGCAGATAGCCGAACTCGCCCTGGACTTTGTGCAGCACGTTGATGACCTCACCCGGCTTGTTGCCGAACGACTTGCAGACGTCCTTGATGAAGTTGATCTTCGATTCTGATAATTTAATAACTGCCATTGTATTTTTCCTTTCTATTGTTTACTGGTTATTAATCCTCGCTGATCTCGACATGTTCCGACTTGTCGAAATAATGCGTGTGCAGCAGTTCGTGTGACTTGTGACCGCAAGGCTCACCAAAGTATTCCTCATAGATCTTCTTGATGGAAGGATTCTCGTGGGACTTACGGATCGGTTTGCCAGCATCCTCGCGGTAGATGGCTTCCGTACGTTTCTTGATGATCTCGCTGTTGCCATGGTGGTAGGGCTGACCAGCGCCGCCGACGCAGCCGCCGGGGCAGGCCATCACCTCGATGGCATGGAACTGTTCCTTACCTTCGCGCACTCTCTCGAGGAGCTTGCGGGCGTTGCTCAGACCGTGGGCGATACCGATGTGGATCGGCGTGCCGTCGAAGTCCACCCAAGCGTCACGGATGCCTTCCATACCACGGAGTTCGGTGAAGTCGATCTTAGGCAGCGGCTTGCCGGTGAACACCTCGTAGGCGGTACGGGTGGCAGCCTCGATCACGCCGCCGGTGGCGCCGAAGATGACGGCAGCACCAGTGGATTCGCCGAGCGGGTCGTCGTAATCCTCTGAAGGCATATCCTTCAGGTCGAGGTTGAACTGTTTGATCAAGCGGGCCAGCTCACGGGTCGTCAGAACGTAGTCGATATCCGGGTTACCATCCTTGTAGAATTCCTTACGCTTGCTTTCGTACTTCTTGGCCAGGCAAGGCATGATGGAGACGACGACGAGGTCTTCTCTCTTGATGCCCATCTTGTCGGCCCAGTAGTTCTTGGCGACAGCGCCGAACATCTGCATAGGCGACTTGGCGGTTGAAGGAACGTCGAGCATGTCGGGGAAGTTATGTTCGAAGAAGTTGACCCAACCAGGGCAGCAGGAGGTCAGGATAGGCAGACGGACTGACTTGTCGCCTTCCATGAATCTCTTGATACGGCCGAGGAGCTCAGTGCCTTCCTCCATGATGGTAAGGTCGGCAGCGAAGTCGGTGTCGAACACATAATCGAAGCCGAGGCGGCGCAGGGCAGCGGCCATCTGGCCGGTGACGATAGTGCCGGCGGGCATGCCGAACTCTTCACCGAGAGCCACACGGGTAGCAGGAGCTGTGTTGACGATGACGGTCTTCTTAGGATTGTTGATGGCAGCCATGACGTTGCGGGTGTCATCCACCTCGGTCAAAGCACCAACGGGGCAAACCTGGACGCACTGACCGCACATGACGCAGGGCGAGTCGACGAGGTCTTGCTCGAAGGCAGGAGCCACGACGGCGCTGAAGCCACGGTTGATGGCGCTCAGGGCACCGACGGTCTGGACGTTGTTACACATGTTCTCGCAGCGGCGGCACATGACGCACTTGTCCATGTCACGCACGATGCTGGGTGACATGTCTTGGCGGTAGTGGCTCTGCTCGCCCTTGAAGGGGATGTCGCGGATGCCGAGGTACTGGGCCAGGCTCTGCAGTTCGCAGTTGCCGCTCTTGGCGCAGGTGAGGCAGTCGGTCGGGTGGTCGCTGAGGATCAGCTCGACGACGGTGCGACGGGCGTTGATGACGCGGGCGCTGTGGGTCAGCACTTCCATGCCTTCCACGCAGTCGGTGGCGCAAGCCGGGGCCAGGTTACGACGCGGACGGCCGTTGAAGTCCTTCACGACCTCGACGACGCAAACGCGGCAGCCACCAGGTTTGTTTTCAAATTTCATTCCTGCCAGTTCAAAATAGCAAAGGGTAGGAATATGGATACCGGCCATGCGGGCGGCTTTAAGGATAGTAGTGCCTTCCGGGACCTGAATCTGTTTGTTATCAATTGTTACGTTAATCATACTTTTTCTCCTCCTCTATTTTATTTGACAGAAATAGCACCAAACTTACAACCAGCGATACAGGCACCGCACTTGATGCACTTGGTGGAATCGATCACCATCGACGGCAGCTTGTGGCCGGGGGCGATGTAATCGGTCTTCGAGATGGCGTCACCAGGGCAGTTCTTGGCGCACTTGCCGCAGCCGATGCACTTCTCCTTGTCGATCTCATAGCTCATGAGTTTCTTGCAGACGCCAGCGCGGCACTTCTTGTCGACGACGTGCTCGACGTATTCGTCCCAGAAGTTGTCAAGGGTGGAGAGGACAGGGTTCGGTGAGGTCTGACCCAGACCGCAGAGGGCGGTGTCCTTGATCACAGCGGCGAGGTTACGGAGCTCTTGGAGGTCGTCCATGGTGCCATTGCCTTCGGTGATCTTGGTGAGGATCTCAAGCATACGTTTGTTACCGATACGGCAGGGGGAGCATTTACCGCAGCTCTCTTCGCAAGTGAACTCGAGGTAGAACTTGGCGATAGCGGGCATACAGGAGGTCTCGTCCATGACAACCATACCGCCAGAGCCCATCATGGAGCCGGCAGCGGCGAGGCTTTCATAGTCGATGGCGGTGTCGAGGTGCTTCTCAGTCAAGCAGCCACCCGAAGGACCACCGGTCTGGACAGCCTTGAACTTGCGGCCGCCCTTGATGCCACCACCGATTTCGTAGATGATGTCGCGGAGGGTGGTGCCCATCGGGACCTCGATCAGACCGACGTTGTTGATCTGGCCGGCCAGAGCGAACACCTTGGTGCCCTTTGACTTCTCGGAGCCGATGCTGGCGAACCAGTCAGCGCCCTTGGTGATGATGATCGGCACGTTGGCGAAAGTCTCAACGTTGTTCACGTTGGACGGTTTGGCCATGTAGCCGCTGACAGCTGGGAACGGAGGTTTCAGGGTAGGTTCACCGCGTTTGCCTTCCATGGAGTGGATCAGAGCAGTCTCTTCACCGCACACGAAAGCGCCGGCACCGTAGCGAAGCTCGATGTCGAAGTTGAATCCTGAGCCGAGGATGTCGTCGCCGAGGAGGCCGTATTCGCGGGCCTGGCTGATGGCGACTTGCAGGCGGTGGATAGCGAGAGGATACTCAGCACGGATGTAGACGAGACCGTGAGAGGCGCCGATGGCGTAGCCGCAGATGGCCATAGCCTCGACGATGCTGTGCGGGTCGCCTTCCATGATGGAACGGTCCATGAACGCACCCGGGTCGCCTTCGTCAGCGTTGCAGATGACGTACATCTCATCGCATTTGTTCTTTGCGCAGAGGCCCCATTTCACACCGGTGGGGAAGCCGGCGCCACCACGGCCGCGGAGGCCTGACTTGGTGACTTCGTCGATGACTTGTTGGGGGGTCATCTCGCTGAGGCACTTGCCGAGGGCTTCGTAACCGCCGCGTGAAATGCACTCGTCGATGTTTTCAGGGTTGATGAAACCGCAGTTGCGGAGAGCGATACGGAGTTGCTTGCGATAGAAGCCCATGTGCTTCGAGTCGGCAACGTGTTCCTTGTTCTCCGGATCCATGTAGAGAAGATCGGTGACCTTACGGCCCTTGATGATGTGTTCGTTGATGATCTTCTCGACATCTTCAGGCTTCACCTGGGTGTAGAAAGTGTTGTCAGGCATGATCTTCACGATGGGTCCCTTCTCGCAGAAGCCGAAGCAACCGGTTCTGACCACCTGAACTTCATCCTGCAAGCCCTTCTCAGCAAGGATGCGCTGGAAGTTCTCGATGATTTGAGCACTTGCCGATGCCTGGCAGCCGGTACCGCCGCAGACGAGCACGTGCATCTTAATTTTTGTCATATAAATTCCTCCGAATTAAGTTATTAGATAGTTTCGTAGTTGACAGGAATGACGCCCTCGACCATTTCGTTGTTCATCACGTACTTGGTGAGGATTTCGTCAGCTCTTGCAGCATCCACATGACCGAAGACGATCGGGTCGCGGCCAGGGCACTTCACCTCGATGGTCGGTTCTGCGTGGCAGTAGCCCATGCAACCGGTCTGGGTGAAAACGATGCTGAGCTTCAGCTCATCAGCCTTTTCCATCATGTGTTCCATCACTTGCTTGGCGCCAGCGGCGATACCGCAGGTAGCCATGGCGACCTTGATCTGCACGAGTGAGTCGGGATCGTTGCTCTTCTCGCGGAGGTCCAGGTTGTTAGAAAGCTTTTCTCTCATAGCTTTCAGTTCTGCTAAAGACTTAACTTTTGCCATTTTAAAATCTCCTTTCTTGGGGTTGTACTTAAGTTTGTTTCTTTGAATATCTTATTTAGAATGATGATCCTAAAAACGGTGCAAAGGTAAAAAATAAAAGCTTCTATTTCAACGAAACAGAAGCTATTTTGAGGGCAAAACGTAAATTAGAATGATTCCAAATTAGTACATCGAAAACTCGCATCCGCAGTATTGCTGATTGTAGAATCCGTATTCCTTGATAATCTGAATCCTACGCTCGCTCAGACCGCCTTTTCGCCAGTTTTGCGCCCAAAAGACCACACCTGGCACTTGTGACTCAGCAAAACGCCCCGCCTCTTCAATCTGCTCCAAACTCTTCCAACGACTCGAAGCTAAGGTAGTTGTTATCACATTAAAATCGTGTTCTATTGCATATTTTGCAGTATTTAATAACCTATATTTAAAGCATTTTAAACAACGGTTTCCACGTTCAGGCTCCTGTTCCAGACCTTTCATCTCCCGAAGCCAATCTTCATGGTCATAATCTGCATCGATAATCTCCAGCCCCAGCGACCTTGCATAACGAGAACACTCGTTTTTCCTTATTTCATACTCCTCCAGAGGATAGATGTTCGGATTACAATAATAAATGGTAGGCGTGATGCCGTGCTTCATCATGCACTCGATAATGGCCGATGAACACGGAGCACAACAAGTGTGGAGCAACACTTGAGTTGCGCCTCCGGGTGCCTGTATTTCGAAAGGTTTTTTCACGAGGCAAAGATAAAAAAAGTATCTTTGCATGATAATATTATTTTCAGCATGAAAAAACTTCTCTCCCTCGCCATCTTTACCTTGCTCGCAGTAGCAGGAATGGCACAAGACCGTTGCTATTGGGTGTTCTTCACCGACAAAAACGACACCCAATTCGATCCCTACACCTATTTCGACGCCAAAGCCATCCAACGCTACCAACAATGCGGCGCCGACCTCTACGACATCAGCAACTACCCGCTCAATACGAGCTACGTGAATACCGTTGACGGATACGCCACCGAGACCTTCGGCGAGTCGCGCTGGCTCAACGCCATCGGAATCATGGCCACTCACGAGAACGCCTCGATGATTGCACAGTTGCCTTTCGTGGAGAGAATCCAAGAGATCGAATCCGGAAACATCGCCTTGGCTTCCATTCATCAAGAAACCACGACAGAGGCTGGTGGCGAAAACAAAGACCCCATCCTTACCAATCAGTTGATCCGCTTCGGAGGACAATACTTCATTGACAAAGGCATCGACGGCAAGGGACTCCGCATCTGCGTGATGGATGGCGGCTTCCCGAGCGTGAACACCCACCCCGCTTTCCAACACCTGCGCGAAAACCACCAGATTCTCAAAACCTATAACTTCCCCAATAAGAAAGAAGACGTCTACGGCTGGAGCACCCACGGCACCATGGTGCTGAGCTGCATCGCAGGCATCAACGAAAAAGGCCAAAAGATGGGTCTCGCCACAGGAGCCGAGTTCCTCCTCGCCCGCACCGAAATCGACCCGGAGCCCTTTAAAGAAGAGGTATGGTGGGCACAAGGCGCCGAATGGGCCGACAAGAACGGAGCCGACATTATTAATAGCTCGCTCGGTTACGGTAAAGACCGTCACTGGACCAAAGACATGGACGGCACCTCCTACGTGGCCAAAGCCGCACAAAAAGCCGCAGAGAAAGGCATCCTCATCTGCAACTCCGCAGGTAACGAAGGCGACGACAGCCGCTGGATGACTATCATCACCCCGGCCGACGCCGACAACGTGCTCACCGTAGGTGGCATCGACGACGACCTGGAGCATTACAACCACATCTCGTTCAGCTCCTACGGTCCCACCGCCGACAAACGCCTCAAACCCAACGTGGTGGCCTTCGGTCACGCCCAAGTGGCCAACCCCGGCAACGGCAAGTTCACCGACGCCTACGGCACCTCGTTCTCCAGCCCCCTGACCGCAGGATTCTGCGCCTGCGCCTGGCAGACCAAACGCGACCTCACCGCCCTTCAGATGAAGGCCGAGATCGAGAAGTCCGCCGACCTCTACCCCTACTTCGACTACGCCTACGGCTACGGCGTGCCTCAAGCCGCCTATTTCACTGGCGACCTGAAACCCGCCGAACGCTCCTTCTCCTTCATCCAAGAAAAAGACGGCGTCAAAATCAGCTTCCCGGAAATCATCAAGAACCAAGATGTGTTCATCAACATCGAAGGCGCCGACGGGGTGCTGCTAGGCTACTATAAAGCAACTCCCGACAGCACAGGCATCAAACTGAGAAACAAGGACCTCGGACAAGGCCGAAAACTCAACGTCTGCTACAACGGCTTCACCGACTCCTGCCCCATCAACGGCAATGGTGAAAAAGCCACTGTCAACGCCAACAACTTAAGGATGCGCGGCAACGACGGCACCTTCCAAGACATCAAAGAGGAAGGCTGGCAGAACACCCTCTACTTCCAATATGACTACAACCTGGCTAATGGCACCTGGAACGGCTTCAATAGACATTTCGCCTTCGGCCGCCGCCATCTCTACGGCAAGAACTATATGTTCGGCTGGGGCTGGGGACTTGACTTCAACCGCTTTGTGGCCAAGAACAGCATGGGCGTCAACGACCGCAAGACCCAGATGCGCCAGTTGCAGTACCACCTTGAACTTGTCCAACGCATCCCAATCCGCCGTATCGGCATCATCTGGGACCTCAGCGCATACGGAGGTGTCAACATCACCCGTCGCGTGAAACTCGTCGACAAAGTCACCTATCTTGATGCCAATTCACAACCTGTGACCCCGGCACCTTATGACGAGACAGTCACTACCTACTATACAGGTTGCAAAGCCATGAACCGCTTTGAATACGGCGCCACCACAAGGATCAGCTATACCTTCGCAGGCGCCATCAACCTGGGTGTCTATGCCCGTTATCGTCTCTCCAACATCATTACCAAACAAGACGGTCTCATCGGTGACCCCACCCATCAGCCCTCACCTTGGAGCTTCGGTATCGAATTTGAAATCATGCCTTAAAAAACACCTTGCCTCATGAGATTCACCGGAAAACTGAGCGACTGGGAGAAGATTTGCAACTCGCTGCTCTCCGTGAAACTGCCCAAAGAGCAGCAACAGTGCTATTACTCCATCTACCCCGACTTGTACGACGACACGCTCATCGTCACCATGGCAGACAACAACCACAACGGTTATGAGTACGACTTCGACCTGGCCAAGGCAAAACTCCTCGACGAGGATGGCAAGCTGAAGCAGAACGTCTTCATCGAGCGCTCGCCCTTCAACCACAAGCAGCTCCATCTGCTCTGTGCCAACGTGTCGCACTACAATATGCTGCCCAATCTTCTGGAGAACATCTATACCCATAAGTTACCCATCACCGAAGTGGAGATCGCTCAAGCGCTCACCACTGGACACCCCATCATCCAGTCGCTCTTCGACGTGAGCTTGTTCTTCAGCAAGGATATTAATGACGAGGCTTGGCAGTCGATGAGCGAGGACTTCCAACGATATCTCAAACGCCGTTTGAAGGCCTTGAGCATCTTCGACCTGGTGGGACCCGCCATGGTGGGACCGTCCAGCTCACACACCGCAGGAGCCAGCCGCATCGGCCTCTATGCCCGTCATTTCATCGAGGCCGTCATCGCCTCGGGCGAGAAAGTCCAAAGCATTGAAGTGAAGCTCTACGGCTCGTTCCGCGATACAGGTGTGGCGCACAAAACCCCTCATGCCCTCGGCGGAGGCCTCTCGGGCTTCGCCACCGACGACCCCGAACTGCTCATCCACGGCGACCCCCAGTACCTGCACCAGAACGGTTTCGAGATCGGGGGACAACACATCGTGTTCGCTGGCTACAAAAAAGGCACCCCTGAAGAAGAGCAGCGATACGCCAAACAGATTGGCAACAACATCGCCGAGATCAACTTCACCACCGACAAGGGCCTCCATTATGTCACCGGTTTCAGCATCGGTGGCGGCAACATCGAGATCCGTTACTTCGACGGATTGCTCGACGATCCTATCGACGGAAAGCGCGACATGCGTCTGGTCGATGGCAAGGTGACCCATTGCGACGAGAGCAACGCCCACTACCCCACCATCGAGAAGATCTTCAACGATGAGTCGTATCCCAACCCGCCCAGCCTGCCTTTCAATAGCTTCGAGGAGATGCTCCGCTACATCCGAGGCAGGAACATCATCGACGTCATCATCGAGACCGAGACCTCGTTGCAGCGCACCACACGTGAGGCCATCTACGCCAAGATGGAAGCCTACTGGAATATCATGGCCCAGTCGGTGGCCCAGGGCCTGAAGAGCCGCAGTCTCTCCCTCTTCAAACTCAGCGGACAGAACGCCTGGCTGCTACATAGTTATGTGGGCGACAACTCGCTCTTCGACAACATCTTCGGTCGCGCCATCGCCTATTCGGTGGCGGTGAATGAAATCAACGCCAAATCGGGGCTCATCGTAGCCTGTCCCACAGCAGGTTCCTGCGGCATCTTGCCTGGCGTGCTGAAGGCCTACGAAGAGATGCGGCAGCCCGACACCAAACAGCTGTGCGAAGCCATGATGGTTGCAGGCTTCTTCGGGATGATCCTATTCGACGACGTATCGACTGCCGGCGCCGACTACGGCTGCCAAGCCGAAGTCGGCGCGGCCTCAGCCATGGCTGCGGCAGCCCTCACCTACCTCGAAGGCGGCACGCCAGAACAGATGGTGGAGGCTTTCACCATCGCCATCAAGAACGTGCTGGGACTGATATGCGACCCCGTGGCGGGACTGGTGGAGGTGCCTTGCGTGAAGCGCAACGGCATGTATGCCACCCAAGCTATCAGCGCCGCCATGATGGCCCTCAGCGGCGTGCGGTCGTTCATCTCGGCCGACGAGGTCATGCTCACCATGAAAGAGGTCGGACAACGCCTCCATATCGACTACAAGGAAACAGGGCGCGCAGGCTTGGCCAAGACCCGCGACGGCAAGGCCGTGGAACAGGACTTCGCCAACGAGGTCAAGAAGTTTTTCGGATAGAAGTTCTTCATTTTATCAAACATATTTCTTAACTTTGCGCTTACTTATTAAAAACGACAATAAAAATGAAAGTACAAGAGTTAGTTGACAAACTCGGACTGAAAGTCCTCTCCGGCGCCAATGGCCTGGACCGCGAAATTGACGGATGCTATATATCTGACCTGCTCAGCGATGTGATGGGCAACGCAATGGAAGGCAACATCTGGATCACCCTCCAGACACATAAGAACGTGATGGCCGTGGCCTCCCTGAAAGAGATGGCCTGCATCATCCTGGTGAAGAACCTCGTGCCTAACGACGAGACCATCGAACAAAGCAACGAGGAAGACCTGCCTATCCTGCAAACCAACCTTCCCACCTACGAAATTGCTGGCCAAGTGTACAACTTGTTACACGAATAAATGGACCTAAAAACATATAGAGCCGATTTACACATGCACACGGTGCTCTCACCGTGTGGCGACCTCTATATGAGTCCCTCTGCCATCGTGGAACAAGCCAAGAAGCTCCACCTCGACGTCATCGCCATCTGCGACCACAACACGACAAGGCAGGTGAAGGTGACCCAGAAGATCGGCCGCGAGAACGGCATCCTCGTCATCGGCGGCGTGGAGATCACCACCCAAGAGGAAGCCCATGCCCTCGCCTATTTCGAGACCGATGAGCAGCTCGACAAGTTCCAGGAATTCCTCGATGAACACCTCCCCCACATTCCACTCGACGAAGAAAAATTTGGCTACCAACTCATCGTGGATGAAAATGAAGAAGTGGTGGGCGAAGAGGAATGGCTGCTATGGTCGGCACTTGACGCAGACTTAGACCAGCTTTATGATGTGGTGCATGAAATCGGCGGACTCTTCGTCCCCGCCCACGTGAACAAACCCGCCAGCAGCTTGGTGAGTCAATTGGGTTTCGTGCCACCCGACATCAAGGCCGACGCCCTTGAGATTTCCAAACACGTGAAGAAAGAGGACTTCCTGAAGAAATACGCCTACCTTAAGAAGTTCAACTTCACAAAGAGCAGCGACGCCCACTTCCTCCACATCATAGGTGAAGTTCATTGTGTACTACACATGTATGATAAGACATTCGACGAATTTCGAAAGACCCTTCATGGGGAAGACGGTCGCTACATCGACACCGAACCCAACGAAAAACTGCAACTCCTTTATGGATAAACGCTTATGAAAGAATTAGCAATGCATGTATATGACCTGATGGAAAACTCGACCGCGGCCAACTCGACCCTGGTGGAGCTGACCATCAAGGACAGCCTCAAAGAGAACATCTACGCCTTCACCATCAAGGACAACGGCAAAGGCATGACGCCCGAGTTTTTGGCCAAGGTGACCGACCCGTGGACCACCTCACGCACCACACGCAAGGTTGGCCTCGGTTTACCTTTAATTAAAATGAATACCGAGAACGCCGGAGGGGGCATGAAAATCGAAAGCGAGGTGGGCAAAGGCACCATCCTCAACTTTTGGTTCCAGCACGACCATATCGACCGTCCCCCCATGGGCGATTTGGCAGGATCACTGGTGATGCTCTTCTCCGCCCATCAGGACATCCACTTCATCTACACCCATATCACCGACGACGGCGAGTTTGTGTTCGACACCGACGAGGTGAAGGAAGCCCTCGATGGAATGCCGATGAACGACGTCCACATCATGAAGTACCTCAAGGAGATGATTCAAGAGAATTTGGAAGAGATAAAATATAATGATTAAGAAGTAAGAACAACAATTAAAAAAACATAAAATGACACTCAAAGAAATTGCCGATTTGCTGGAGGCCAAGGTCCTCTGCGGCCACGACCGCCTGAACGAAGAACATGAAACGGCCTTCGCCTCCGACCTGATGAGCGACGTGCTCACCTTGGGTGACTACAACCCGGTGATCCTCACTGGATTGTGCAACATGCAAACCATCCGCACCTGCGAGATGGGCAACTTGGACATCATCGTCCTGGTGCGCCGCAAGAAAGCCACCGAAGAGATGATTGAAGAAGCCGAAGACGAAGGCATGGTGGTCATGGAGTGCGACTTCTCCATGTTCAAGGCCTGTGGACTGCTCTTCAAAGCGGGCATGCTGCCCATTTTCTAAATGTCAAACCAAAACAAAACGCCATGCATCTCGAATTTCAAGTTTTTGAAGCGGACTTTGTGAATGCCGGAGCCGCATCGAGCGCCATCAAGAAGACCTTGAAACAACTCAACGTCAACCCGCAAATCGTGAAACGGGTCGTCGTAGCCCTTTACGAGGCCGAAGTGAACGCCATCGCCCACGCCTACGGCGGCATGATCTATGCCGACATCGAGGCCGACCGCATCATCGTGAAGGTGGTCGACAAAGGACCGGGCATCCCCGACATCGAATGGGCCATGCAAGAAGGCAACTCCACCGCCTCGCCCGAAGTACGCAACATGGGATTCGGAGCTGGCATGGGTCTGCCCAATATCCGGAAAAACGTCGACCGCCTCGACGTCCAATCCACCGTCGGCGTCGGCACCACCGTCGAGATGGAAGTAAAATTCAGTTAATAGATAAAAGATAATAGATAAAAGTCATGGAGAAGGTCCCATTTTTTCACGCGCTGACAATTGACGAGGACACCTGTATCGGATGCTCCCATTGCATGAAAGCGTGCCCCACGGAAGCACTTAGGGTGCGAAATGGCAAAGCCATACTGCAACCCGACCGCTGTATCGACTGCGGCAACTGCTTCAAGGTATGTCCTACCAAGTCCATCTATATCAAACAGGACGACTTCGACAACATCTTCAACTACGCCTGCCGCGTGGCATTGGTGCCTTCCGTCTTCATGGGGCAGTTCCCCAACGACATCACCGTGTCGAGAATCTACCAGATTTTGAAAGAAATCGGGTTTACCTATATCATCGAAACCGAAGCCACGGTGCCCATCTACACCGAAGCCAAAAACAAATATGCAGCCGAGCATCCCGACATCCGTCCTTTGATCTCCACCTACTGCCCAGCCATCGTGCGCCTCATCCAGGTGAAGTTCCCCGGACTGACCGAGAACCTCATCCCCATCAAGGCACCCATCGACCTGACGGCCATGTACATCCGCCGTAAGCTGGAGAAGGAAGACTGGAACTCAGAGGACATTGGCATCTTCTACATCACCCCCTGCGCCGCCAAGATCGCTGCCGTGAAAAGCCCCGTCGGCGAAGAGAAGTCGCTGGTGGACGGAGTCATCAACATGGACGCTCTGTACAACCGCGTATTCAAGAAAATCAAGGAACAAGGCAAGGGCTTCAAGGAGCAAAAACTTCCCGTATCACAGATCTCCTCCGACGGCGTACTTACCGCCCTCACCAACGGCGAACGCCGCCTCTCCAACGCCAAACACTCCTACTCCATCGACGAGATCCATAACGTGATCGAATTCCTCGAAAAGGTGGAAAACGACGAGGTGGAGAACGTTGATTTCCTCGAGCTCCGCGCCTGCGACCAAAGCTGTCCCGGCGGCATCCTCACCTGCGACAACCGTTTCATGATGTGCGAACGCATCTTCGCCCGCGCCCGAAAGATTGCCGAACGCGAGCGTAACGGCGAGCAGACCAGGGATCACGAAATCGAAGCGGAACGCAACTTCCTTGCCCGCAACGTAAAGGTAGGAGACATCAACCCCCGATCCATGCTGGTCCTCGACGAGAACATCACCCTCGCCTTGGAGAAGATGCAACGCATCAACGGCATACGCGCCAAACTGCCACAACGCGACTGCGGCGTGTGTGGAGCACCCACTTGCGACGCACTGGCTCGCGACATCGTCATGGGCGAAGCCCAAATCTCAGACTGCATCTTTATGAAAAACAAAGACTAATCGTCGTCTTTTTTCCTTCTTTCTTCACGCTTCTGCCTTCTGGCAGCAGCCTTTTGTATTCTCACCTCTTCACGCCGCGCATACACATTCAACATGTAAATCGCCACAGCACCGATGACAGCCATGAGCACGGCGACAAAGAACTCCCCATTGATTTGGGGAAGATGGAACACGTACTCCAACATATCCGCCGCCGGCTCCTTCCAAGGATACACCACCGGTAAGCTGCCCAGCATGAAACCCGACAAAGCCGACAAAGTCTCGTTGCGGAATTCCTTCATCAACCAGGAAAGCAGATACGAGAAAAGGACGATACTGACAATGGACCCAAGGAAAAACGGAAGCAAGATCCGAAAACCAAACATGAATGTCGATGCCTTGGTCATGGCAGGGATAGCCTGAGTAACAATCAGTTCGTAATTGCCCATCAGCAGCATCAGATGGGAGCCCGAAATACCAGGAACCACCATGCCGGTAGCTCCTACAATACCACAAATGAACAAGTACCAAAAACTATCGTTCGATTCCGGATTCAGATGGATGGACAGCAGGAAGGAAATGACAAAACCAATCAACAAAATAACGACATTCTTGACACTAACCTTCTCGATGCTCTTCATCACATTGATGACTGAAGCAATGATCAAGCCGATGAAAAAGGCCCAAACATAGACCTCGTATGACTTCAGGGCACTTTTTAGGAAAATCGAGGTAAACACCATGCCCACCACAATGCCTGCTAGGATGGTGATGAAGAAACGGAAGTCAGTCCTACGACCGAATTCCGTGACCTCGCCTTTGAAAAGATATTTGAAGTTTCTATGGTTCAGCGCCTTGACGGCATTGATGAAGCGCTCGAACACACCCAACACCAACGCAATGGTCCCGCTGGAAACCGGAACCACGTTGACGATACCCATCAATATACCTTTAACAAAGTTTTTAAACCTGGACCAAAAATACATTATTAATCAAACTCAACCTTGGTATTAACTGCAAAAGTAGCATTTTATTTTAATACTTCGCCATAACAATCGAAGTAATCTGCTTGGGTAATCCGAACCAGATAGAATGCTCCGATTTGCAATGTCTCTTCGGCGGAAATCAGAATCTCGTCATCCACCTCAGGTGAGTCGAACTGGGTGCGGCCCACATAATAATCGCCTTCCAACCTGTCAATCAACACCTTCTCGGTCTTCCCGACCCTCTGACTGTTGATCTCCAATGAGATGTTCTGTTGAATCTCCATCAGCTTGTCCACACGCTCTTGCTTGACTTCATCCGGCACATCATCGGGAAGTTCGTATGCCGGAGTCCCTTCTTCAGGCGAGAAGGCGAACACCCCTGCCCTTTCGAAGCGCATGTCTTTTATGAATTGACACAACTCATCGAAATCCTCCTCGGTCTCACCAGGGAACCCCACGATGAAGGTGGTGCGGAAAGCAATATCCGGCACATGTTGACGCACGTTTTTCACAAAGCCGATGGTCTGCTCACGGTCCACACCGCGGCGCATGTCTTTCAAGATATGAGTGCTCACATGTTGCAGAGGTAGATCGATGTAGTGACATATCTTTGGATTATCATGCATCAGGTCGAGCAACTCGTCAGGGAAACCCAATGGATAGCCGTAATGCAGCCGTATCCACTCGAGCCCTTCGATGTCGCAAAGCGCTTTTACCAGCTCCACGATATGCGACTTGCCATCCAGGTCATGGCCATAATAGGTCAGGTCTTGAGCGATTAATATCAACTCTTTAACACCTTCCTTGGCTAGTTGGCGAGCCTCGTCGAGCAGATGCTCCATTGGCACGGAGACATGCGGTCCGCGGATCAAGGGGATGGCGCAAAAAGCACAGCGACGGTTGCAACCCTCAGAGATTTTCAGGTAGGCATAGTGTCCAGGCGTGGAGAGAACCCTTCGGCTACAATAGTCTTGCACAGGATCTTCTTTGAGGATGTCGGCCGCGATCAAGTTGACGCTCTCAACGCCATAAAAGCCGTCCACCTCATGGATCTCCTCTTGCAATTCTTTCCTGAAACGCTGTGACAGACATCCAGTTACATATAACTTTTTGATTTTCTTCTTCTTACGAAGCTCGGCGTATTCCAAGATGGTGTCGACCGATTCTTCTTGGGCGTCGCCGATAAATCCACAAGTATTAATGATGACAACATCGGAAGCCTTATCCGAATCGTGACGGATAAGGTATCGGTGTTGCAGCAAAGCCGCCAGATGCTCCGAGTCCACTTTGTTTTTGGAGCAGCCGAGGGTGACGATATTTAAGGATGGTTTTTTACTCAAGAATTAGAGAATTGGAGATTCTTGATAAAATGTTACTCAAACAAGGAATCCACAAACGCCTTCCTGTCGAAGACTTGCAGATGGTCGATGCCTTCTCCTACGCCGATGTATTTGACCGGAATCTTGAATTGGTCGGAGATGCCAATGACCACGCCGCCTTTGGCCGTGCCGTCGAGTTTGGTCAGAGCCAACGCGTTGACCTCGGTAGCGGCGGTGAATTGGCGAGCTTGTTCGATGGCGTTTTGACCCGTGGAGGCATCCAGCACCAGAAGCACTTCATGCGGTGCGTCGGGAACGACTTTTTGCATCACCTGTTTGATCTTGGTGAGTTCGCGCATCAGGTTGACTTTATTGTGCAGACGTCCGGCGGTGTCGATGAGGACCACATCAGCGTCTTGGGCAACTGCCGACTTCACCGTGTCGAAGGCCACTGATGCCGGATCGGCGCCCATGCCTTGTTGGACGATGGGGACATCCACCCTCTCAGCCCAAATCTTGAGCTGCTCCACGGCGGCGGCACGGAAGGTGTCGGAGGCACCCAACACCACCTTCTTCCCTGCTTTTTTGAAGTTATAGGCCAGCTTGCCGATGGTCGTGGTCTTGCCCACGCCATTGACGCCCACCACCATGATGACGTATGGTTTCTTTCCCTCAATGTCAAAAGTGGTGCCGTCGCCCGACTGGTTCTCTTGCAGCAAGGCCATGATCTCCTCTTTGAGGATATGGTTCAGCTCATCGGTGCCGACATATTTGTCGCGCGCCACACGATTCTCTATGCGCTCGATGATTTTCAAAGTGGTATCGACACCCACGTCGGAGGTGATCAAGATCTCTTCCAGCTGGTCGAGCACCTCGTCATCGACTTTCGATTTTCCCGCGATGGCATGCGAGAGGCGGCTGAACACGCTCGTCTTGGTCTTTTCCAGACCTTTGTCGAGATCTTCTTTTTGCTCCTTTTTCCTGGTTAAAAACGAAAACAGGCCCATAACTTCCCTTGATTACACGAAAAAATAGCTCTCCCATTTTGAGATGGAAAAGCTATCTGTTGTTAAACTTCAAAAACGTTACTTATCTTTTAGCGAGAAACTCCTGAACCTTATCAACAGGAACGATGGTTTCCTCGAAATAATAAGCGCCGGTCTTCTCCGAACGTTTCATACGGATGACCTTGCTGTATTCTTTACCCAGGGTACGAAGGGTAGCAACAACTTTCTTTGCCATAACTCTTAATTATTTGATCTCCTTGTGGAGGGTCATACGTTTTAAAATTGGGTTATACTTCATCAATTCCAGACGATCGGGGGTGTTCTTCTTGTTCTTGTAAGTGAAGTAACGAGAGGTACCCGGCATGCCGCTGGCCTTATGCTCTGTGCATTCAAGGATGACCTTGATACGTGCGTCTTTCTGTTTCTTTGACATGGCTATTCTTCCTTTTCAAAATTTCGGACTGCAAAATTAGAACATTTTTTTTAATTGACAAGGGGTTTTAATAAAAAAATTTGGAATGAGGAATGCGGAATGCGGAATTGTTAGAATAGACATGTCAATTCCGCATTCCTCATTCCGCATTCCGAATTCCAAATTCCGAATTACCCCTCGATCACTTTGTTGACGATCTCCAGGATTTCTGCCTCTTGCTTGAGTGCCGCGGCTTCGATTTCGGAGGCTTCCTTAAGGATTTGGGCCTTGAACTCTTCGTCCTTCAGTGATGCGGCGTTGATCTTCACGTTGAGGTGGGCGCCCATCACAGCCGAACGAGCGCACAAAGCACCTACGCCGGCGTCGGTGACGGAGTTCGGATTACCCGTCTCGGCCATGGCGCGGACGACTTCAAAAGCCTTGAAGGCGACCTTCATCGTACGGAACGGCACCTGGGTGGCATACTTGGTAGCCTCTTGGATGGCGGCAGTACGGGCAGCCTTCTCCTCGTCGGTCTTCTTCGGCAAGCCGAAGGCATCCATGATCTTATTGAAGGCATTGGTGTCCTCGTCAACCAACTCAAGCAACTCGTCTTTGATGGCCTGACCCTTGACAGCCCAGTTGGAGAACTCTTCCCAACGTTCGTCCCAGCCCGGCTTGTGCGACGACAGGTTGGCGACCATCGTAGCCAATGAAGCACCGAGGGCACCCATGTAGGCCGAGATGGAGCCGCCACCAGGAGCGGGGCTTTCAGAAGCAGTCTCGTTGGCAAAGCCCGTGCAGGTCATGTCGACGAGTTTCTTCTGGCTGTGGTCTTCGATGAGGTATTCAATGACCTTTTCCTTCGGGTCGAAGGGTTTTAGGTCGTCGAGACCCATCGACTTGATGGCGATCTTCATGATTTCCTCTTCGCTCACGCCGAGGCTGCGTTGCTGCTTGGCGAGATAGAATCTGCCAGCATCCATCAGCACCTTCTTGGGCACGAGGCCGACGATTTCGCAGCCGGTGACACGCACGCCACGGGCAGCGGCCTTGGCGCAGACCTCCTCGAAGCAGACGTGGACGGGCGACACACTGATGTTGGTGATGTTCATCGACACCTGGGCGATGCCGTAGTCCTCAATGAACCAGCCGATAGCCTTGGTGGCCTTCAGCGTGCCAGGAATCATGATCGGTTTGCCGTTTTCGTCCTTCATCGGCTTGCCGGTCACCTTGCCGCCTTCGCGCATCGGACGACCCTTTTCGCGCACGTCGAAAGCGATGGCGTTGGCACGGCGCGTAGAGGTGGTGTTAAGGTTATAGTTGATGGCCACGAGGAAGTCGCGGGCACCCACTTGGGTGGCACCCGTGTGAGCCACATGTTCGTTCCATTCGTTAGGGCCGAAGTCGGGCTTCCACTGCTCCGTGCCGAGACGAGAGGACAGGGATTCATATTCACCCGTGCGGCAATAAGCGAGGTTGCGGCGCTCCTTGATGTAGGCGGCCTCTTCGTAGCAGTAAATCGGGATGTTCAGTTCTTCGCCGAGGCGTTTGCCCAATTTGTGGGCATACTCGACCACCTCTTCCATGGTGATGTTGCTCACGGGGATGAGGGGGCACACGTCGGTGGCACCTTGGCGTGGGTGGGCACCGTGGTGTTGGCTCATGTCGATGAGTTCGGCGGCTTTCTTCACCACGCGGTAGGCGGCTTCGCACACAGGCTCAGGCTCACCCACGAAGGTGATGACGGTGCGGTTGGTGGTCATACCAGGATCCACATCCAGCAGCTTGACGCCTTCCACTTTTTCGATTTCGGCGGTTACTTGATCAATAATGTTTTTGTCGCGGCCTTCACTGATGTTCGGCACGCATTCGATAAGTTGTTTCATTATTTTAGGATTTAATATTAAAATTCAAGATTTAAGATTGGCCGATGGCCTATGACTATGGTTTATGGCAGCTTCATGATAAAGGAAGGACTCTCCTTTTCTGTTAAAGCTGCCATAGGCCATAGTCCTACAAGCGGCTGCAAAGGTACGGCTTTTTTCTATACGATACGAAAAGAAATCTAATCAGAATCTGCACATTCAATTATCCACATGAACTCTCTGGCTCGCACTCCCATCAATACATCTATAGGATTCTGCATCTGCCATTCAAAAAACGCATCAGAATCAATAGTCATGTCCTTCGGGATAATTAGCCAACCAAAATATTGGTCAAACAAATACTCTTCCAAAAAGCCATTCTCTATGATTTTATTAAACTGCTCCAACTGATGATGGATTTCTTCTCCCCCATTCAGTTCAGGATGGTCTTTTTCAGCTTTTACAAAACCTTCAATCGCTGCCATGTGAGCCTCTATATAAAGACTGGGGAAACCACTTACACTTTCCAATGAATCAACGTTATCATTAACCCATTGCAATTCCCCAAAAATTGCGCCAAGCACACAACACAGCATCAAAGAGTCATCTATAACAGCTGGAGCAACATGAACATCGAATTTAACACTCAACGGATCATTCTTGACAAAATTCGTCGGCACGAAATAATCCATCACTGTCTGTTCCAATTGGGACATTTGACAAGTGTCGAGGTCGCTCGAAGTGATTCTCATCTTGAACCACCACCTTCCACACTCATAAAGCGTCAACGACTCGTTTTTACCTGTGGTAGAAAAAGTCGACCTAAGCCCATTAATCTTGAGTCCTTCATTCTGGTATGAAACCGCATCTGAAGTGGCATGTATTCCGCCATGAATGTCGGCCAATTCTTGCATCAAGCCTGAATACTCATCATGAATTCTACTATCGTAGCCAATCCTCGCTGGGTAAACATAAACCGATAACAAGGTTTGTTTGTTGGCACTTTCATATACGCTTCCGACATTCTCTTTCTTTTTATCATAAGAATACAGCCCATCACGATGATAGTCACCTAATTGCAAAGGGAAAACGGCTTTTGTAGCAGGATGAACATAATCTCCTTTAGCCTTTATCTTCTTCGGTGATTGCGCTTGCAGCTGACCTAATAACAAAGTCAAAGCAAATAATAGTAATAGTCTTTTCATTCCTTCAATAGTTTGTTTTCCGGGTCGGTAAAGGTACGGCTTTTTTCTATACGAAACGAAAGAGAAATCAATCCTGTTTGTCTTCCAACTTGAAAACGATAGGAATCTGGTATGAAACTCTGACGGGCTCACCTCGGTGCATGCCAGGTTTCCATCGGGGCATGGATTCCACTACACGGATGGCCTCGGCATCGAGCTCGCTATCCACACCTCGCAGATTTCTTACATTGGAAATGCTACCGTCTTTTTCAACAATAAAACCAATAAAGACACGTCCTTGAATGCCTTTCTCCCTGGCTTTCTGAGGATAATGGATATTCTTGGAAATATAGTGAAACAATTCTGCCTCGCCCCCTGGAAATTCCGGCATCTGCTCGACAATCTGATAAACATCCGATTCTCCTTCAACTTCTCCTACTTCCGGGAAAATCTCTGGCATTTCTCCTTCTATTTCTTCAAATACAACTACATCTCCTGGAATCGCCAGAGGTTCTTCGTTTTTGCAAGTTACTTTTTTCTTTTCTGCTTTCATCGTATCCGGCTCCGGAGCTAGCACATCGCCTTCCAACAAATAAGCATCACTGGGGATGCTGTCGTTGGAGATACTATCGTTGGGCATCTCGGTGGAATCGGGAGTATGCATCACTTCACCAGCCAAAGGCTCGGGAACAGGATGATTGCATGAAGTGGCCGCAAACAAGGTTCCCAACGACATTCCTGCGAAAACCGCCGCCTTGCCCATGCGCTGGCGTTTCTCCAGCTCGCGCTCAAGATAGCGCACTTCAGCCTCGCATTTCGGACAAGTGCCGAGGCAGTCGCCTTGGTAGGTACATTCCGAAACGACCAAGTCAATGTCGTTCTCCGCTGCAATCTGTTTGCGGATTTCCTTCAGGATTTTGCAGGTTTGTTTGCCTTTTTTCATAGTTCTATTGTTTTTTTATTAATATTTAATCCAAAGGGAACAATATCTTTTGCACACAACGGCATTCGAACAGGGAAGCATCACCATCTTTCAGCTCATAGCGGGCGGGCTCCCATCTCTTTTCCTGGAAGAAGGCTATCACAGCGGCATCAAGGTTTAGATCAAGGCTTTTCTCTATCATCACATCCACCGCATCACCTTCGGGAGTCACCGTAAACGCAACCTCCATAACACCATTATAATGGCCGTAAAACGGCTTCCCTTTCAACTCGTCGGCGATGTCTTCAAGCATCTTCTGCTCTCCGCCAGGATAGCTGGGTGCGCTGAATTCCCTTGCCTGTTCCACCAGTTTTTCCAAGGTGTTGCACTCTTTCCCGTTCCCAATATGTCCGTAACGTATCTTTCCGCCGACAACCGTCATTTTCTCCATGCCGTGAAAGATAAAATGGTCCTTCAGCAGTTTATTGTAGGTATCGGAATCGAAAACGTATTCTGTATTGAACCACGGAACGATGCCCATTAATGGTTCTTTGATTGTATCCTCAATCCTTTCCGGAATTGGCGGATCCACCAATTCAGTGGTTGTTATTTCACCCGGGAGAGGCCCATGGGTGATGGGTTCAACGGAATCGCAGGATGCGGCCGTGAGCATCGTCCCAAGCGATACACCGGCGATCATCGCCGCCTTGCCCATGCGTTGGCGTTTCTCCAATTCACGCTCCAGATAGCGTACCTCGGCTTCGCATTTCGGGCAGGTGCCGAGACAGTCGCCTTTATAGGTACATTCCTCGATGACCAACTTAATATCATTCTCTTCCGCTATCTGCTTGCGGATTTCCTTCAAGATCTTGCAGGTTTGTTTGCCTTTTGCCATAGCTTTATTTCTTATTTGGATAATTTGAAATTGATGGGCATTGTATATCTCACACGGACGGCCTTCCCTCTTTGTTTGCCTGGCTGCCATTTTGGCATTAGGCCAATCACACGAAGTGCTTCTTCGTCGCAACCATAACCAATGCCTTTGAGCACCTTCCCATCAGTAACAGAGCCATCTTTTTCAATATAAAACTCAACGAAGACCCGGCCTTCTATGCCTGCTTCTTTGGCTTCTTTGGGATAGACCAAATTATTCCCGAGGAATTCAAACAACTTTTGCTCGCCGCCACGGAATGCAGGCATGGTTTCCACAATACACCCAAAAAACTCCGGTGTCTCAACCTCCACTTCTTCCTCAACAATTGTATCCATCCGCAAACTATCCGGCTGCTGGGCCAAAGCCACTTGGCTCGCGCCCAACAAACCTACGGAAAGACCTGCCACAACTGCGACCTTGCCCATACGTTGCCGTTTCTCCAATTCACGCTCCAGATAGCGCACTTCGGCCTCGCATTTCGGGCAGGTGCCGAGACAGTCGCCTTTATAGGTGCATTCCTCGATGACCAACTTAATATCATTCTCTTCCGCTATCTGCTTGCGGATTTCCTTCAGGATCTTGCAAGTTTGTTTGCCTTTTGCCATGATATCACCTTATTATATAGTTAAACTCGTCAATATTTGCCACCCCCATCGCCTTCAGCCGCTCCTTACTCTTGGCCACGTCCTGATCCGTATTGAAATTGGGAATATGCGGCACACGGACAGTGACACGACAAGAGTCTCCGTATTGCAAAATCCATTCCAAATTGCTTAATGCCAAGGCGTTATCGATCCCTGTGTAAGACTTGTAGATGGCAGGATCAAGATCCTTGATATCGACGATATAGCCGTCCAGTACAGGATCAACGGTTTTGACATTGTCCAAGGGCACGTTGAGGCTGGTCTCAGCCACCAGTCGCCATTGGGGACCACACAACGTCCTAAACTCCTTGATGAATTCGGCTTGCATCAGGGGTTCTCCGCCGCCGAAGGTAATGCCGCCGCGAGTAGCCAGAAAGTACAGCTGATCTATCTTGACTTCCTCGAACAATGATTCGGGGGTGTACAGACGGCCCTTCAGCGGATCCCAGGACACCTTGTTCAGGCAGTATTTACAGCGAAGGGGACAGCCGTTGAAGGTTACTAAAGTAGTACAGCCGTCACCGTCTGTTAACAGACGGTGACGGCTGACTGCAAAGATATAGGCGGAAGTCATCTCGATGGGAATCAATCTTCCGACTCGGCTTCCATCTCTTGGTCTCTGATGACGATGGTTTCAGCGCGGCTGACCTTCTCACCGCTGGTGAACGAGATGCCGAACTGCGCATGGAGATGCGAGCGGTTGGCAGGATTGAAGAAACCGAAAATGTTGTTGGTAGCCACATACATGAGCAGGCCACCGAAGTTGGCGCTCAGGCCGATACCAAGATTGTCGAAGCTACCAGGCATCATGGTGTAGGTTGCCACCACGTCGTATTGCTCTTTGAACGAACCGGTATAAGCCAGGGTCATGGCAGGCTTCATGCCCATTCCCACGTTATATCCCATGAACTGGGCTGAGAAACGATGCTCGGGAGTGAGGTCGTAATAACCACGGACCATCATATTGGAATAAAGGCCAGTAGTATAACCTGCAAGGGTTTGAGGCGTCAGGCTGAAGTAGGAAGTCAAGGAATCCATCAGATTCTGGGCAAAATGCTCGTCTTCCATCATCGCATGCACCTGTTCATTGGTCAAGCCGGTGAAAACGAAGGCACCGTTATCATAGTAAGAGCCGCCATCATTAATCTCACCAACGAAATTCACGGAATGGTTGTTCCATTTGATGAAGCCGAGGTCGTTGAGGGCAGCGGCTACACCCCATTGGTCGTTGATCTTGTACTCAGCACCCAAGTCCACGCCGAAACCGTAATTCTTGAACAGTGTGGCGGGGTTGAAACGGCGGTCGACAATCTTCATCTTGCCGTCTTCCATGACAAACTCGTATGGCAAAGTAGCTCTGACATCGGCAGCTGACATGAGTTTCAACGCATAAGTCTCAGGATCAGTGTAAAGCTGTGCGTTCAAGGCGTTGGTCTTGACATCCATGAAGCCCATCAAGAACTTCAGGCGGAGACCGATGTTCCACTGATCGGTCAAGGACATCTGGTATCCGAAGTTGAATTCCTGGATCATACGGGCTGAGACGTTGACACGGATGTCGGCCGGATTGGCTTCGCCGAGGAATGCGGAGTTGCCATTGGCAAGCAACTTCACGAGGTCTTTGTTAAAGGTCATCGACTCCACCTCGCGGAAGCGGTGCGAATAGCTGAAGTAACCGTGTTTGGTACGCCGGCCGCAGTTGAAGACGTCAACGTTGACAAAGGTATTAATGTAGTTCTTGTCGCGCAGGCTGGCCACGCCGTTATCAAGGTCGAGCACGGTGGGTTGTCCGGCGTTGTTGAAACGGAAGAACTTGTCGTATTTCAGTCCGATGTTCTGAACACCGACGGTATAACCGCCCAACATGAGGTCGAAGTAGCCAAAGTCGCTGGTATAGAAGGCCGGATTGGCGTTAACAGACCTGGGGTTGTAACGCATGAAATCGACGGGCGACACGATTTGGGCAACCGAGGCTGAGCTCAGCACTGCCATGAAAACTAAGGTTGCAAATATTCTGATATGTTTCATTGTTGTGTCCTCCTATTATTAATTGTTAACATCCATTGAACCGCCGTAGAGCACATCTGCCTTAAGGGTCACACCAAGACCGTTGTCGAGGTTGAGCAAAACGTCGTTGCCACCAGTATTCACGCCGACACGCATGATCAGCATATCGGATTCAAGAAGCTTTTTCAGCAGGTCTTGGGTAATCGAGATGGATTCGTTGGTGAGCACCGGGGTGCCATCGAACGATCCGTTGACAAGCATCTCATGATCGACAAGTCCACCGAGGATTTCACCAGTCGTTGACTTGTACATATCCAGTTGCACGCTAAGGTTGAAGGGAAGTTCCGATTCGAACATCATACCCAGGATAATCTCCTTGACAAGCGACGGAGCGCTGATTTCACCCAAATTCAGGGATATGGTATCGATATAGGTCACACCTGGCACATTGAACTGCATGGGGATGATGGCGTCGATGGCCACACTGAGCGTGGATGTATCGTAAATGGTAACGAGGTTATCGACAGCATTGGGATTGAAGTCGACCAATCCTGCAAATCGGACAGCGTCATATTTGGGGTTGAGGGAAAGATTGACGGTCTCGTTATCCAGGATGCTCACATAATCGTAGGAAGGAACGACATTGAGGACAAATGGATAATGGTCGAAAATCGTCGATGGAGCAAGGCTACCGCCGTAGAACTCCGCGGTATTGATGCTTAATTGTGCGTAGAGGTTTTCGAAACTGTTTCTCTCTTTCACATTGACTTTGGCGCCCACCAGATTCAAGTTGCCGTCGATGTTGCCAAGTGGCAGTGAGAAGGTGGTGTCGATATCGAATTCATACACAAACTGGTTGACATGGCCGCTAAGTTGCTGCAGCTTCAGGTTGTTCATACCGAGGATGGTTTCAAAATGGTATTCCTCATCGTCGATACCTTCAAGCTGGTAGTAAATGGCGTAGTTGAACACCACGACGGTGTCAGGATTGCCAAAATCATCATAGAGGTGGAAGGAGGCGCCTGCCAAGTCAACTTCGCTTTGGGTGGTGAACAAGGAGTCGCCGTTGGGCATGGTGATGTCGCTGGAAGAGATCTCGACACGGGAAACGTTCCCCAAGTTACCCTGGATGGTGGAGAGCATCGTGCAGGTCTTGATGACGGCTGTCTCAAGAACAGCGCTGTCGGCATCGAGTTCGATGGACTGTTGGAAACGATACACCGTATCAATGGGATCGGGAAGATGGTATCCCGGGAAGGGGTTCGCAAAGCGAATCTCCGATGAGAAGTTCATCGTACCCAGCGAGAGGAAGCTGGAGCCCTTGAGAATGTCATTCAATTTGAATGAATAGTGGATCTGAAGGTTTCCATCTTCATCGTAGGAGATCAAGTCATTCTCCCCTAGCTGTTTCAACACATCGCCAAGCGTGGTGCTGACGTTACCGATAGGCAGTTTCCATTGCCCTGAGCCTTCGACCGTTTCGAGATTGTCGAAGTCAAAGCGGTTTTTGTTGCACGAGAGCATAAGGATGGCGACCAACGCCAGCGCTACTCCCAAAAATAAACGTTTTTTCATAGCTTTGAGTTTAATATTGAATTGTTATACGAATTTTCCGTTCAAGATCATCTTAGCCACTTTGTTGGTTCCGTAATAATAAGGCAGGAACTCCATCTGAGGCATGGGGGTGGTCACGATGAGGTTGGCTATCTTGCCCTTTGTGATGGACCCTAGTTGGTCGCTGACACCCATGGCGTATGCCGTGTTGAGCGTGGTGGCGTTCAGTGCCTCCTCGGGGGTCAGGCGATAACGGATGCAGGCCATGGAGAGGATGAGTTGCATGTTGCCAGAAGGTGACGTGCCCGGGTTGAAGTCGGAAGCCATGGCCACAGGCAGTCCATTCTGGATCATCTCACGGGCAGGCGATAGTGGGAGGTTCAGGAAGAACGCGCATCCCGGCAGGATGGTTGGCATGGTCTCCGTGTCTTTCAGGCACTCGATCTCTTCTTTTCCAATCTGTTCCAGATGGTCAACCGAGATGGCGCCGTATTTCACGCCCACCTGAACGCCACCAGAGATGGCCATCTCGTTGGCATGGATCTTCGGACGCATGCCGTATTTGATGCCTGCCATCAGGATACGCTCAGTGTCCTCGCAGGTAAAGAAACCCTTGTCGCAGAACACATCGATGAAATCAGCCAGGTCTTCGGCAGCCACCAGCGGGATCATCTCATTAATCACGAGATCTACATAATCCTCCTGATGTCCCCGGTATTCCACGGGGATGCCGTGAGCTCCCAGAAAGTTCGACTTGATGGTGAGAGGTGAAATCTTTTTCAAGCGACGTATGACGCGCAACAGCTTCAGTTCGCTCTCCGTGGTCAGTCCATAGCCGCTCTTGATTTCGATGGCTCCAGTACCCATGCGCATCACCTCGTCGAGACGCTGGCAAGCCATATCGTAAAGCTCCTCCTCCGAAGCTGCCGCAGTGGCTTTGGCGGAATTCAAGATTCCCCCTCCCCTCTTGGCAATCTCCTCATAGCTCAACCCGCGGATCTTGTCGACAAACTCCGTCTCGCGGGAATTGGCATAGACCAGATGGGTGTGGGAGTCGCAAAACGCCGGCATCACCACACTGCCTTTCACATCATACACACGATGGTTCTCTTGAAGATAGCGCTTGCATTCGGGCGAGTCCATCGGACCGAAGTCCAAAATCTTTTTACCCTTGGTTAGCAAAAAGGCATTCTTTATCCTGCCTGTCTTGGACATCTCGGCGCCTTTTTTCATCAAAAAGCCCTCTTCGTCGATGCCCACAAGTTCATTGATGTTTACCAGTAACATACCATGATTATAAGAATTTACAAAAATAAAAAAAATAATCATATCTTTGCAGCGTTAACAAGAAAAAAAAAGATGAAACGCCCATTTATCCTCACATTATTGCTTGTTGCGGTTTGCACCGTAGCCTTTGCCCAAGAGAAGACTTCAAAAGTTCAACAGCTTGACTACAACGGATTCATTAGCAAAATATGGGATTTCGAGAAGAACCCCAACGAATTCATTTACAAAGGAAAGACTGCCGCCATCGTCGATTTTTATGCCGATTGGTGCGGTCCCTGCCGCAAAGTGGCACCCATCATGGAACAACTCGCAAACGAGTATGATGGCCAACTGACCATTTACAAGGTCAACGTTGACCAAGCCAAGGACTTGTCCTCGGCATTCCAGGTGCGAAGCATCCCCACGGTGCTTTTCATCCCCAAAGAAGGCAAGCCCATGATGCAGGTCGGCGCCTTGTCGGAGGCCGACTATCGCAAAGTGATCGTCGAGCAGCTGCTCCCTCAGCCAAAGAAGTGATGGCCCTTTTCTCCTCGGCTTATTTTCCCTGCATCAGCTACATGGCGCGTTTTCTTGAGGATTCGTCGCCTGTGATTGAAATATGGGAAACCTATCACAAGCAAACCTACCGTAACCGCTGCCGTGTGATGACCGCCAACGGCGTGGAGAGTCTGAGCGTGCCCGTGATCAAAGTCAACGGCAACCACACCATGACCAAGGATGTGGTCATCAGCTACAAGGAACACTGGCAGCAGATCCACCGCCGCTGTTTGGAATCAGCCTACAAAGCCGCCCCTTATTTCGACCATTATTATGATTTCCTGAAGCCCATCTTTGAGACCCGCTTTGAAAAGCTTATCGAGCTGAATGACGCGGCAATGCAGGCGGTGTTGAAAATGCTCAAGGCCCAGAAGGAGATTGTTCACACCACGGATTATGTCCGTTTTGCAGAAAACGACTATCGCGAGGCTTTCAGCCCGAAAAAGGAGATGGATGGTGGTTTGTTTCCAAAATACTACCAGGTTTTCAGCGCAAAATATCCGTTTGAACCGGATCTCAGCATACTAGACCTGGTTTTTAACGAGGGTCCGGGCATCATTCCTTTCCTACCGATGTAGCACCCCGATGGGGTGCGTCCCTTTCCACTTTCCACTTTCCACTTTCCACTCCCCCTTACTTATCCGGATACGCAATCCTGACATGATAGATGCTCATCAGCTTCTTTTTCAGCACCTTCTTGATGGTTGCGAAGTCGCGCATGGTGAGATCGACATTCTGGAACTGACCGTCGTCGGTCTGCTTCTGGATGATGCCTTCAACCAGTTTGCCGATGCTGTTCTCATCGGGTTCCTTGAGGCTCCTGGAGGCAGCCTCCACCGAGTCGCAGATCATCAGCACCGCCGTCTCCCTTGAGAACGGGATGGGGCCATGATAAGTGAAGTCGGCGGGATCGACCTCTTCGCCCGGATGCTCACGCTGCTCCATGATGTAGAAATATTCCGTCCGACGTGTCCCATGATGCGTCCGGATGAACTCGATGACTTGCTCTGGAAGACGGGCTTTTTGCGCCATCTTAATGCCGTCAAGCACATGCGAGATAATGATCTGAGCGCTCTCAACATTGGAGATATCATTATGGGAATTATATGCACCGTGTTGATTCTCAGTAAAATACATCGGATTCGTCATCTTGCCGATGTCGTGATACAACGCACCAGTACGAGCCAACAGCGTGTCACCTCCAATCGCATAAAGCACCTCATCACAGAGATTGGCCACCTGGATGGAGTGTTGGAATGTTCCGGGAGCCGTCTGTGCCAATTGACGCAGCAGAGGCGTATTGGTGTTGTTCAACTCCATCAATGTCAAGGAGGTGGTCAGACGGAACATCTTCTCAAACAGGAATATCAACGGCAGCGAGAGCATGGTGAACAAAGCGTTCAACGCCAGCATGCCCACCACCGACCAGCTGACCGGACCCGAAGAGAGGAAGGTGAAGGCGAGATACACCACCAGGTAAGCCACAAAAAGCAATATCGAAGAGATGAAATAATGGCGGCGCGACTTGTGACGCGACAGGATGAAGATCACAATCATGCTAGCCACCAGTTGCATGAAGATATACTGGAAGGGGTTTGGCACCGACATCGAAATCAGCAACACGGTGATCACCTGAATGGTGAAGGTCAAGCCCGGACTATAAAACGTAATCATGATCATGGTGAGCATCACCACTGGCATCATCAAGATGAACGACGGATGAATCTTCATGATCAGATACGATGGGATGATCATCACCACCATCAGGAGCAGAAGCAGATTGATCTTGCTTAATTCACTGAAGACATCGTCGTTGTGCAATGCCTTCAGATAAAGCGCAACCATGGCAAACAGCAGGGCAACCAGGAAAAACTGGCTGAGCTTCACCTGCAAGGAGTCGTTCTTGGCAAAGGAACCCGAGGTATATTCCTTTTGAAGGGAGTTCAAGATGGCGAAGTCGGTATCGTCAACAATCTCACCTTCGGCGATGATCAGTTCATCTTTCTGCACCATCCCGTAGGTCAGCGAAATCTTCGACAAGGCCTTTTCCTGTTCCAGCTTCGTCATCGAGGCATCGTAAACCACATTGGGATGCAAAGCGTTGAGCAGCAAGGTGGAGAGAAGTTGCTCGTCGATCCCATGGTGCTCCTCTGCTTTCCATGCCTCTACCGCCATGCGAGCGGTGTTCATGGTATAGAGCGACCCGAAGGGCATCGAGGTTACCGTCTTGTTCTTGACCACATTCACCAAGGCCAATGAGTCAAGTCCGTCCAAAGCCTTGTCGTGCGCCACCACACCGCGGATCTCGATCCCGTCGAACAGTTCCAGCAACGCGTTTTTGTTGGCCTCGACCGACATGCCTGCGTGGTTGTGCCACTGCTGGTCGAAGGCAGACTCGAGCTTCTGCCGTGCGATTTTGGTAGTCTCCAACTCAAACTGAAACACTGGCTTCACCGATTTCAGCGCCTCATCGGTCTCCACCTTCAACATCTCGGCATCCTTATAGATAGGAAAGTCGAAAGGCGCGTACAGCGACTCGTGCTGCCATGGCTTATATAGCTGGAACTCATAACGGAACTTGCCCACTCGCGGCATCTGCCAATACACCAATACCATGGCGATAATGAACATCAGCACCTTGCCCAACTCGTAATAACGATGACGGATATAATTGAAAAAGCCTTTGATTTTGCCCATATCTGTGGAAATAACTTGTCTGAGCGCAAAGGTAGGGAAAAAAGATAAAAGATAATAATAAAAGATAAAAGTTGTTTTTTATTTTTGCATTATCAAAACAACGATTATGGAATACGGAATCTGCAACCTGTCGGTCGTCCCCATCCGAAAAGAAGGCAGCCACTCCAGCGAGATGGTGAGTCAACTGTTATACAACGAACGCTATGAGGTCTTGGACGAGAAGCCTGGATGGTATCTGATCAAATCAACCGAAGACCAGTACGAAGGATGGATCCAGGGCATCCAACACCACGAGATCAGCGAACAGGAATTCTTGGATTTCAAGGGCAAACAACGCTATCTCGTTGACCGTCCCACGCTCGAATACGACGGTCGGATACTATCTATCGGCACGGTGGTGTATGAACCCGTCCCAGGCTCGATGACGCCTCCTGAACATTTCGTTCCCGCATTGATGATCGACTTCGCCCAAAAGTTCTTGGATGCGCCTTATCTATGGGGTGGCCGCAGCATCTTCGGCATCGACTGCAGCGGCTTCGTGCAGCTCTGTGCCCGTGCGGCGGGCAAGCTCCTTCCACGCGACGCCTCCCAACAGATCCAAGAAGGCGAACTGGTGTATTTTCTCCCTGAGATCCAGCCTGGCGACCTGGCATTCTTCGGCAACGAGGAAGGCCACATCGTCCACGTAGGCATGATGCTCGACAACGAGCGCATCATCCACGCCTCAGGCAAGGTCCGCATCGACTATCTCGACCAGACGGGCATCTTCAACAAGGAGCGGAACGAGCATACGCATCGGCTACAGGTCATTAAACGGTTGAATTGATTTCATTGCGAAAAATTTCGCAACGAAAAATTTCGCAATAAATAAACAGAAAAATCAATCCAAAATAAAAAAAAGCGTATATTTGCGAAAAATTTCGCAACGAAAAATTTCGCAATGAAGAATCCATTTAAATTCGGGACCATCGTAGAAGACGAGTTTTTCACTGACCGTAAAGAAGATTTACAGTACATCTGCCGCATGATGGACAGTGAAAACCACCTCGCGCTCATCAGTCCACGCCGTTTCGGCAAAAGCAGTCTTGTTCTAAAAGCCGTCAAACAACTGAAACGGCCTTATGTCATGCTCAATATGCAAAGCATCACCAGTGTTACTGATTTATCCAATAAGTTACTGGAAGCCGTTCTGACACTCTACCCAATGAAGAAAATGAAGTTGCTGCTGCGTAACTTCAGGATTATTCCCACCATTTCCACCAACCCTTTGACTGACAGTTTTGAGGTGTCTTTTAATCCTTCCTCGGAGAAAGGCAATATGGTGTTGGAAGACGTGTTTAAACTTATCAATAGCGTAAGCACCAAAAAAAACAAGGTCATTGTCATTTTTGATGAGTTTCAAGAAATCCTAGAGATAGAAAAAAACTTGGACAAGAAACTGAGGGCTATCCTGCAAGTTCAGGACAAAATGAATTTCATTTTCTTGGGCAGCCAGGAATCGATGATGGAAGAGATTTTCAGCAAAAAGAAGTCACCTTTCTATCATTTTGGGCTTCTCATGCGCCTTAAACGAATCCCAGAAGACGAGTTTTTCCTGTTTTTAAATGAGCGGTTCGCCCAAATTACCAAACAAAGCGAAATTATCAGCAATGAGATTCTCCAAGTGACACACTGTCATCCCTACTACACTCAACAATTGGCTTTTCAGGCTTGGGATGCCATTCAATATCAAAAAATCAAGAACAACGTAGTGAACCAAGCCATTGAGCAACTGGTGCAGATGCACGATCTTGATTTTGAACGTTTCTGGGTTAATCTAAGCCGGACTGACCGCAGCACACTCCTATGGCTCGCCCAAGGCAAGAACCCACTCACCCAACGCGAAGCGCCCACCAGCACTTCGTTCAGCTCGCTGAAACGCCTAATGAAGAAGGGATATGTCATCAAGACTGATAATTACGAGATTGAGGATCCGTTTTTTCAAAGATGGATCGCTGAAAATCTTCTTTGATAATTAAAACCATTTTTTTAACTTTGCAGTGCTTTTTACAAACCCGTCTGACTATGAAAAAAAACCTCATCTTTCTGTTAGTTGTGCTGATGGTAGGTCTTATTATCTCATGCCATAAGGAACCTCAACCCAACAACGAACAAACTATCGACAGCATTACTTTTGGAGATTACGCATGGATGTCTGTAACACCATACGACAGCACTTTTCATCCTGAACAGTACGGCCATTTTTCATGGGGCAACGCCATTGACCTCAACAATGATGGACAAGATGACATTCAGTTCCATTCCATGGATGTCGGTTCCGCTGGTCTGGGACATGATATTGTTACTACACTTAAATGCCAACATAGTAACATTGCACTATTGGGAGACATTATCCAGCAGGAACATTTCTTACATATTGATACCACTGATTATTATACAATAGACAGCACTTCTTGGGATGTTGGAATTTACAGGGTTATTACTTGTAGTCAGATTTCTGAAACCGATAGTATCCTCAGCCATACAGAAAAACTCTCGATTTATGCCAATAATGTTGGTGAATCCTTTGACATAAACAATACTTTTATGTCCACAGACGTCCTTCTTAAAGACCGATCATACACTATTCCATACGGCAGCGAAACCGTTGGCAATGTCACGTATCATTACATGGAAGAAATAAAAAACGACTGCGATTTTTTCCCAATGGATGAAGAAAAATACATCGGCTTTAAGGTCACTGAAAACGGCAAAAATCGCTTGGGTTGGATGAAAATCATCCTCCACCATGATTATGTTGAACTCTTGGAAATTGCAATACAAAATAAGAATTCTTAAATCTTCAAATCTTTAAATAAAACCTAATGAACAACGCACTGATCACATTTGCGAAGCCGGACAACGAGCCTGTAAAAAGCTACAAGCCAGGCAGTCCGGAGAGAATCGAACTTCAGAAGGAACTCGAAAGACAATCCAACGAAATCGTTGAAATCCCTGCCATCATCAACGGTCAGGAAGTCCGCACGGGCGACATGGGCGAAGTGGTGATGCCTCACGACCACAAGCACGTCATCGCACGCTACCATAAGGTAGGCGAAAAGGAAGTCCGCATGGCCATCGACGCCGCCCAGGCCGCCAAACACGACTGGGAGAACACGCCTTGGGACGAGCGCGCCGCCATCATGGCACGCATCGCCGAGATGTTGGCCACCAAGTACCGCGCCCGCATCAACGCCGCCACCATGCTCGGCCAGTCGAAGAACTGCTTCCAGGCTGAAATCGACAGCGCCTGCGAGACCATCGACTTCTTCCGCTACAACAACCACTACGCCAGCAAGCTCTACGCCGAGCAGCCCGCTTCGGCCAACGACCAGCTGAACCGAGTGGAATACCGTCCTTTGGAAGGCTTCGTGTTTGCCATCACACCTTTCAACTTCACCTCCATCGCCTCCAACCTGAACATGACTCCTGCCCTGATGGGCAACACCACCATCTGGAAGCCCTCGACGACTGCCCTGCTATCGAACTACACCGACATGCGCATCTTCATGGAAGCCGGCCTTCCGAACGGCGTCGTCAACTTCCTGCCTGGCAAGGGCAGCGTGATCAGTGGCGTGGCCCTGAAGGACAAGAACTTCAACGCCATCCACTTCACCGGCAGCACCGCCACCTTCAAGAGCCTGTGGAAGACCACCGGCCAGAACCTCGACATGTACAAGGCCTATCCTCGTCTCGTGGGTGAGACCGGCGGCAAGGACTTCATCTTCGTCCACCACAGTGCCGACCCGCAAGAGGTGGCCGTGGCCATCGTTCGCGGTGCCTTCGAATACCAAGGCCAGAAATGCTCCGCTGCCTCGCGTGCCTACATCCCCGCTTCGATGTGGAACGATGTGAAGAACCGCGTGGGCGACATGATGAGCACCATCAAGATGGGTGACGTGAAAGACTTCAGCAACTATGTCAATGCCGTCATCGACGAGGCTTCGTTCGACAACTGCAAAGGCTACATCGACCGCGCCAAAGCCAGCGCCGATGCCGAGATCGTCTTCGGTGGCAACTGCGACAAGAGCGTCGGTTACTTCGTGGAGCCTACCGTCATCCTCGCCAAGGTGCCGAACTACGAGAGCATGGTTCAGGAGATCTTCGGACCCATCATCACCATCTACGTCTACGATGACAACAAGTTCGAGGAGATGCTGGACGTGTGCGACCAGAGCTCACCTTACGCCCTCACCGGTGCCTTCTTCGGCAACTGCATGAAGGCTCAGAGAATCGCCAACGACAAGCTGCGCCACGCAGCCGGCAACTACTATGTGAACGACAAGCCCACGGGAGCCGTGGTCGGCATGCAGCCCTTCGGCGGCGCCCGCGCCAGCGGCACCAACGACAAGGCCGGCGGCCTGTGGAACCTCATCCGCTGGACCAGCCCCCGTGCCATCAAGAACACCTTCGTTCCCGCTGCCGCTTACGGCTATCCGTTCCTCGCCCAAGACTAAGCGAAGAAAATTGTTAAAAATTATTAAAAAATCCGTCAATTATTTGGCGGATTTTTTTATTTTTGCATTTTATAATTCATAAAATGAATAAAATGCGCAAAGTCTTATTAGCCATGCTGCTGTTCGTGGGAATCGCCATGAACGCTCAAACTGAATACAGATTCAACAACCGTCAAGACGGTTTCAGCCTCGGCACCCGCAACAATGCGACCACAACCATTCACCATAACATCAGTGCCATCACCATTGAGTCATCTGACCGTGCCGAAGTGGAAGGCCAGTTCATCACCCTATCCGGCATCCATATCGCCAACGAAGCCGGCGCCCCAGATTTGCCCAGCGGTAGCACCTTCGTAGCCATCCCCAACGGCGCAACACCTTCCATCAAAATGGTGAGCGCCAAGACAAAGACCATCAAGGATGTCGATCTCATTCCTGCCCCACAGCCACAACTCGACGATGACAACTCGCCCGCGGTTTATGAGAAGGACATGAACATCTACAGCCGCAACGCTTTTTATCCCGCTACACCTTATAATATATCAGAGGTGATGACCGTCCGCGGTGTGGAGATGGTCCAAGTCGGCGTGATGCCGTTCCAATACAATCCAGTAACCAAGGAACTTATTGTGTATGAAGACCTTGAGCTGGAACTGAGCACCGAGGGCGGCGACGGCACCTTCGGAGATCTTCGCTACCGCACTCCTGAATGGGACCAGATCCTCAGCGACATGCTCCTCAATAGAGAAGTACTTCCCGAAGTGGATTACGGCGAAAGACTGCGCAAACACTACGAGAACCGTGAGACGGGTTGCGAATACATCATCATCACACCCGACAACGAGGACTTTGTGCAACTGGCCGACACCATCAAGAAGTTCAGGACCGAGCAAGGCATCCCCACCGAGATCTTTACCGTTAGCCAATGCGGTGGCAACAACGGGAACAGCATACGCAGCTTCATCCGCAATGCTTACAACAATTGGGACATGCCCCCTGCGGCAGTGCTGATTCTTGGCGACCATGACACCGACCCCACCAAGGGCGTGGTGTCGTTTACCATGAACAACCACCCGGGCGGTGATGGCTACAACCCCTATATCAGCGACCACGCCTATGCGGTGACCAGCAGCAACCACATGCCCAACATCATCTTGGGACGTATCACCGGCCGCAATTACGAGGAGTTGTACCACATGATCAAAAAAGACCTCGATTACGAACGCACCCCTCCCACCAACCCCAGCTTCTATGATGAACCCATCACAGCCATGGGATTCCAACTCGAACGTTGGTTCCAGCTATGCTCCGAGATCGTCAACGGTTTCTGGGAACACGAACTAGGGAAACACCCCGCTCGCATCAACGCCATCTATCAAGGTAATCCAGGAAGCCGCTGGTCAACATACGAAAACACCAATACCGTGGTGAACTATTTTGGCCCCAACGGCTGCGGTTACATTCCCAGCAACATGTCACATCTAACCGACTGGAGCGGCACGGGCAACAAAGTCAACGAAGCCATCAACAGCGGAGCCTTCATCCTTCAACACCGTGACCACGGCGCAGAGGAGCTGTGGGGCGAACCCAGTTATAGCATCAGCTATATCAAACGCCTGGTCAACCCCGACCTCACCTATGTGATGTCGTGCAACTGCCTGACAGGAAGGTTCAACTACGGCGGAACCAGTGGCGAAGGCTGCTTTGCTGAGGTTTTCCACCGTCATCAACACGGAGCACTTGGATTAATCGCAGCAACACAAGTGTCGTATTCATTTGTTAATGACGTTTATGTTTGGGGGGCTTACGACAACATGTGGCCGGAATTCATGCCCACCTATGGCACCCAACACCCCACCAACTTCATTCTTCCCGCCTTTGGCAACGCCGCCGGAAAGTTCTTCCTTCGCCAGTCGTCATGGACCGACGACTACGTGAAGGAAATCACCTATTACCTTTTCCACCAACATGGCGACGCCTACATGAACCTTTATAGCGAGATGCCGCAACAGCTTGACGTGGAGATGCTCCCCGTGCTCATCGCCGGCAGCGGCCAATACCAACTCAAAGTCGATGAAGGCGCCACCATCTGCCTCACCGTCGACGGCCAGATCATCGGATTCGATTACGGCACAGGCGACACCCAAAACATCGCCATCACCCCGCAGGTCCCTGGAACCCAGGTTAAGCTGACCATCAAAAAACAGAACTACTACCGGTATGAGCATCTGCTGACCACCATTCCCGCCGAGGGACCCTACCTGATTTTCGATGCTCTACAAATCAACGACCCCGATGGCAACAACAACCAAACCATCGACTATAACGAGACCTGCGACCTCAACGTCAACATCCATAACGTGGGTTCGGAGAGCATAGGCAACATCACAGCGTCGATCTCATGCCCCGACCAAAGGGTGCAGGTAATCCAAGGCCAGACCTCCTTCGGGACCATCGACTCAGATGCCATCATCCAAGCCGACAACGCCTTTACCCTTCATTTTGACGAGACACTTGACGACCAGGAGACTGTTTGGCTATACTTGGAGATGAACAACGGCACTCACAGTTATCTCGACAGCATCAGTTTGAGGATCAACGCCCCCGTACTCAGCTGCACCAACGTGAGTTTCACCGATGCCGAAGGCCAACCCACCGACCGTTTCTTCCAAGGAGAGACCACGATGATGGTTTTCGACATCACCAACTCAGGGCACAGCAAGTCGCTCGAAATGACCAACACCCTGAATATCAAGGCTCCTTTCCTGGATATTGCCGAAAACGTCTTGACGACGGAAGCCGTTGAATCCGGAACGACAGCTCAGGTCACCTTCCAAGTAAACATTCACGACGACGCTTCCAAAGGCAACATTCTCGATTACGCCCTCGAGACCCAAAGCGGATCACGCACAATACAATTCGAAAACCGCGCCTCCCTGGGCTACACCACAGAGGATTTCGCCGATGAGGACCTGAATCCCAATCTGCAATGGAACCTGGGATCGGGAAGCAAAAAGTGGTATATCGCCGAAGATGAAACCGCCACCGAAGGCTACTGCCTGCATTCCCCAACAATCAACAACAGCGCCTCGGCGAAACTGGGCATCGGATTCAGATGCGCCACGCCCGAGACATTCACTTTCAGCCACAAGACCTCGACAGAGACCGGCGATGTATTGGAATTGAGTGTCAATTCTGATGTCGTTGGAACATGGAGCGGTGAAAGTGACTGGGAGCAAGAAACATTCGAACTCAAGGAAGGACAAAACGTCATCTTGTTCACGTTTAAGAAGAACGCCCAAGGCAGTGCAGGCGAAGACTGCGTCATGATCGACCACCTTTTGTTCCCGCCGATGGAAGAGCTTTACGTCTACGCCGGCGATGATGCCGAGAGCTGTTCCAATGAACCTTTCACCCCCAACAGCTGTGTGTTGTATCCCGAGGAGATTGTTTGGAGCACCAGCGGCGATGGCACCTTCGACGACCCCACCCTGGAACAGCCCACCTACACCTTCGGCAGCACCGACAAACAGAATGGCCAGGTAGTGCTCAGCCTAACCGCCGCAGGAAACAGCCTGCAACAAAGCAGCGACATCACCATTTCCTTGATCGAGGATCTCTCAGACCTCACACCAGAGATACCTTCGGGCGATACATTAATCGACCTCCGAACCATCACTATCTCCGACTATAGGGCCAATATTACAAACCCAGAATACGAAATCGACTGGTCACTGGAGCCTGAAGAAGCAGGCACCGTGGTCATGGGAGGCAACATGGTCAACATCGTTTGGAACAACGAGTTCATCGGAAATGCCACCTTAACCTACACCATAGGCAATGACTGCGGTCAAAGTGAGGCTTCGCAGGCGTTGAATATCCGACTGATGAATTCGACAGGCATCAGTGAGAACAGCGAAAGCACGGTGGAGGTTTACCCCAACCCTGCCAACGGTCAAGTACGCCTCAAAGCTTTGGATATGGAAGGCGATGTGTTGGTGAGAATCATCGATGTGCTGGGTAGAGTGGTCACCGAAAACAAGGGATTTGCCAACGGCTCATACGAGTCCCAAATCAACATCTCCAAGTTGACCCCAGGAGTGTACGACATTCAAGTTATCAACAACGGACAGGCACGCAACATACGGCTTTTGGTAGATTAATTTCGTCCCCGTTTTTGGGTGTTTTCGTCACTGGCAACCCTATTTTCGTCACTAAAACAGGCTGTTTTCGTCCCAAAACAGCCTGTTTTCGTCACAACCAGGCGAATTAAATAACAATAATATTTTTATTATAAAATAGGCTTCGTAATTTTGCACTTTCATTTTTAAAAGCAAGCGTAAATTATGTGCAAAGAAACTCGCATTTTTGACATTCTCACTTATTACCCTGAGAAATGGCCCGAACAGCAAGTGGCCTTAGCCAGAAAAGAAAACGGAACCTGGCGCAAATACAGTCCCAAAGAGTATCAAGAACTAACCCGCAAGGTCGCATACGCCCTCATCGAATTGGGCATTGAGCCCAAAGACAAGGTGGCCATCATCAGCGGCAACCGTCCCGAGTGGAACATCTTGGACATGGCCATCACCATGGTGGGCGGCATCGATGTGCCGATCTATCCAACCATCAGCAAGGAAGACTATCGTTACATCCTCGACAACTGCGACGCCAAGATGGTGGTCCTCGAAGGTGTGGCGGTGATGAACAAGGTGGAAGAGGTTCGGGTTGACATCCCCAAGCTCCAGTTGCTCTACACGTTCCAGGATCGTCAGAAATATCCTTTCTTTGCCCAACTCGTTGAACTGGGCGAGCAGCATCCCCATGAAGAGGAACTCAAAAAACGCATGGATGCCGTCCGTCCAGAGCACTGCGCCACTATCCTTTACACCTCGGGTACCACTGGCACCCCGAAGGGCGTGATGCTCTCGCACAGCAACATAATGCATCAGATCTACGGCATCCAAAACACTCCGGCAAAGTGGTCGAAGACAGCTTTCAGCTTCCTCCCTATCTGCCACGCCTACGAACGTCTGTTGGTCTATATGTATCAATATCTTGGCATGTCGGTGTATTACGCTGAAAGTCTTGCCACCATCGCCAATGACATGAAGGAAGTCCATCCAAGCATGATGACCGCCGTGCCAAGAGTGCTTGAGAAATTCCATGAGAAGATCGTCCAAGCAGGCGACAAGCAGAAAGGCATCAAGAAAACCATTTTCAGATGGGCCGTCCGTTTGGCTGAGCGTTACAAAATCGAGGACGACAAGCGCACATGGTGGTACAACTGCAAGCTCAACATCGCCGACAAATTGGTGTTCAAGACCATCCGCGCCAATATCGGTGCCGAGAACTTCGACATCGTAGTGTCGGGTGCCGCCAGCATCTCACAGAAGATCGCTTCGTTCTTCTCCGCCATCAAGATGCCTGTTTACGAGGGCTATGGCATGACCGAGACCTCCCCCGTCATCGCGGTGAGCAACAACAACCCCCACGGCCGCGAGGTCGGTTCGGTGGGTCAGGCACTGCCCGGCGTCGAGATCAAGATCATGGCCAACGGCGAGCTTTGCTGCCGCGGTCACAACGTGATGATGGGCTATTACAAGAACCCAGAGCTCACCAAGGAGATCATCGACTCCGAAGGTTGGCTCCACACGGGCGACATCGGACATATCAACGAATTCGGACAAGTGTTCATCACCGGCCGTTTGAAGAGTCTGTTCAAGACCTCCATGGGCAAATACGTCAACCCTCAGGTCATCGAGGACAAGTTCACCGAGAGCAAATTCTTCGAGAACGTGGTGGTGTTCGGCGAAGGCCAGAAATACGCCGCCGCACTCATCGTGCCCGATTTCGCCTTCCTTAAAGAATGGTGCAAGAGACACGATGTTGAATACACCTCACCCGCCGAGATCATCAAGGTGAAACAGGTCAGAGACCGCATCGCCCAAGAAGTGCAGAAATACAACAAGCTCTTCGGAGAGACCGAACAGGTCAAGCGTTTCGAGCTCATCGCCGACGAATGGAACTCTGGCAACGGCATCCTCACCCCCACTTTGAAGGTTCGCCGCAAGATTGTAGGTGAAAAATACAAAGATGTCATCGATTCGATGTTCGTTTAACATTTTTTTCTAATTTTGCGTCTGAAAACAAACTAATTTCAGATACGTATCATTTTATGGAAAACACAGAATTGAAAAAGACCCCTTACAACCAGATCCATCACGACCTGGGAGCCAAGATGGCTGAATTTGCGGGTTACGACATGCCCATCCAGTATTCAGGCCTGATTGAGGAACATCACAATGTGCGCAACAACGTCGGCGTGTTCGACGTGAGCCACATGGGCGAGTTCCGCGCCAAAGGTCCGATGGCCAAGCAGTTCATGCAATACTGCACGGTGAACGACGTGGCCGCTTTGAGCGACGGCAAGGTGCAATACACCTGCCTCCCGAACGGCAAAGGCGGCATCGTTGACGACATGCTCGTCTATCGCATTGCCGACGACCATTACTTCATGGTGCCCAACGCTGCCAACATCGACAAGGACTGGAACTGGATGAGCCAGATCGCCGAGAAGTTCGGCATGAAGCTCGGTGAAGAGTTCATGAACGAAAGTGAACAATGGGCTCAACTCGCCGTCCAGGGACCCAACGCCCTGAAGGCCATGCAGAAACTTACCAAGGCCAACGTCGTTGACATGGAATACTACACCTTCCAGATCATCAACTTCGCCGGTGTTGACGATGTTATCTTCTCCACCACAGGTTACACTGGTGCCGGCGGCTGCGAGATCTACATCCCCGTCGCTCACGCCATCGAGGTCTGGAACGCCGTGTTCGAGGCTGGCAAGGAGTTCGGCATCATGCCCGCAGGTCTGGGTTGCCGCGACACCCTCCGTCTGGAAAAAGGCTTCTGCCTCTACGGACACGAGATCGACGACACCATCAGCCCCATCGAGGCCGGCCTTGGCTGGATCACCAAGTTCGTTGACGGCAACGACTTCCTCAACCGTGAGATCTTCGCCGCCCAGAAAGCCAATGGCGTGAGCCAGAAGATCGTGGGCTTCGAGATGATCGACCGTGGCATCCCGCGCAACGGCTACGAGGTTTGCGACGCCGAAGGCAACGTCATCGGCATGGTCCGCTCAGGCAGCCCGTCGCCCTCAACCGGCAAGAACATCGGCACTGCTCTGGTGCAGAAGGCTTTCAGCAAGAAGGACACTGAGCTCTACATCAAGATCCGCAACAAACTCATCAAGGCTGTTGTGGTGAAGATGCCGTTCCTGGCCTAATGAATCAAGACCGAAAGAAATTTTTCGGCAGCTTAGCCATCCCGGCCTTACTGGTGACCCTGATGTGGGTCGTCAAAATGGCCGAGATGGCTTTTTCTATTGACCTCGGTCCTTGGGGACTTGTCCCCCGCACCACCCAAGGACTGTTGGGTATTTTGACCATGCCCTTCTTGCATGGCGACTGGGAGCACCTGCTCACCAACACCTCGGCGATGCTGGTCTTAGGCACAGCGCTGTATTACTGCTACCCCACCCTGGCCAACCGTGTCATGCTCATCGGTTGGCTTGGCAGCGGATTGCTCACATGGTGCATCGGCAGCCCACACTCCGTCCACGTGGGCGCCAGCGGACTCATCTACACACTCAACCTCTTCCTCATCGTGAGCGGCTTCATCAGGGGCAACCGCATGCTCATCGTCATCTCACTCATCATGGTGTTTTTGTACGGAAGCTTTATCTGGGGAATGATCCCCGCCCTTGCCCGACCGCAGAACATCTCCTGGGAAGGTCACCTCGGCGGCGCCATCGTAGGCGTGCTGCTCGCTCTTGCCTTCAAAAAGGAAGGACCTCAGAAAGAAGAGCATCATTGGGATGATGACGATGACAACGACGGACCCGATGAGGGCGAAAAGCCCTATTGGGACGTGCCTACGCCCTCCGACGAAGACTTAAAGGTGGAATACCGGTTCAGACATTAATAAGACTGTCGTAAAACTGCTACCACTTGAGCGGCAATGTCAGACATCCCTTGCGCATTGGGATGTGCCCAATCTTTTTGGATGTCATACAAATCAATGCAGCAGATTCCATAACGACGCGCGATGATTTGTGCCGATAACACAAACTGCTGATTGTCGTCAGTGGAAAAATCCATGTCAACCAAGAAATAGATTTTGGCTTCGGGATAACGCCCTAACAAATGATCGAACAGATAGGCCAACGCCGGTCTGTATTGTTCGAGCTGTCCTTCGGTCCAGCCGTAATAGACAAACTCGCCAGAATAAGCACCGTTCCAGACGTCGTTGGTGCCTCCAAAGACGAAAATCACGTCCGGATCGCCCAAATCGTCCATGCGACGGATGAAGGAATGCGGGGCATAGTAAGGGCCGGAATTGTAACCCCAGAAATTGCTAATCAACGATCCAGAAAACGAATTGTTCTTTTCGAGTGTCCACCCCATGGTCGTAGCCACCTTATGCCACCACATATCCTCAATACTCGTCACGTCAATGTTATTGTATGGCGGGGGACAATACCACACATCGTTTGATTCGGGATCGACATAACCCTCAAAAGTGGAATAGCTGTCGCCCAAAACCGAAAAACGGATGTCCTTGGGCATTGGATCCTTGCCACAAGAGGCCAACAAAAACATGGAAGCCATGACTAACAAAAGATGCTTTATCGTTTTCATTCTTACTTCTATCTTCTTACTTCTTTAACAATCATCTCGGTTCGACGGTTGAGCGCACGATGCTCATCGGTATCATTGGGGTATCTGGGTATCGTGGAGCCATAGCCTTTTGCTGTGAGGCGTTCCGAGGCAACGCCTTTATCGATTAAGGCCTGACGCACCACTTCGGCGCGTTCCTGTGAGAGCTTGAAATTGTAGGCGTCGGAGCCCACGTTATCGGTATGGCCGGCCAGTTCCACATCAAGTTCGGGATGGCTTTCAAGGAAGGCCTTAATCATCTCAACGCCTTCTTCGGAATTCTCCGTAAGGGCGGCGCTACCAAACTCGAATTGGATATTCACCAGTTGAACGACGGTACCGACAGTCAAGTCATCCACCATATAGTCGTAAACATTAACCGGTTCTGGTTTCAAATCGTCGTCTTTAAGTTGAAAACTGTAAATATCATACCCACCGCAGCCCCCTTCGCGGATGGAGGAGATTAATGCAGTGTGTCCGTCGGCTGCCACGATGAAGTTGATCTCATCGCCAGGAGTGTTGATGGGATAGCCTAGATTAATTGGTTCCGACCACTCCCCTTTTTCATTGCGGCGGCTCACAAAGAGGTCATAGCCACCCATGCCCGTGTGGGTATCCGAGGAGAAGTAAAGCGTTTTGCCATCCGGATGTAGGAAAGGTGCCATCTCCGTACCTTTGGTATTAATCACCGGGCCGAGGTTCTCGGGCTCTGACCAGTAACCATTTTCATCACGAAAACAATGATATAGGTCGGCATTGCCACCGCGCCTGGACGAGAAAAAAAGCTCTTTTCCGTCGAGACTCAGGCATGGCTGGGAGTCCCAAGCCTCCGTATTGATATTTCCGCCCGTTTTAATAGGACTGGTCCAAGAACCATTGGCATTGCGTTTTGCGCAGTAAAGGTCACAGCCAGGATGATGCCTGTCGATGCCACAAACGGTGAAATACAACTCGTCACCCTTATAGGAGAGAAAAGCTGCACCCATTTGTTCATCCATTTCTGGATGGATTTGCAGTTTCGTTGCAGGATACCACTGGCCGTCGACGGCACGGACAAGAAACAATCCTTCTTTCTGGAAGGCCGCCCCTTCAACGGCATAACGTCGGGTGAAAAGCAATTCTGTTCCAGTGATTTCAAGGGCGTTGACATATTCATCATTGGCGGTATTCACGCCATCTCCAAGGTTCTTCGGATTGAAATCCACCGGATGCTCCACTGCTTCTTTTCTAAAAATAGCATTTTTCAACATTTCTGTTGATTTTTCATCATTTACCTTGTTCCCAGCGGCTTTTTTCTGGAACCATTGAAGGAGTCGTATCTCTTCTTGATACCTCATTTGTCGGTCATAGAGTCTGGCCAACGTGAGTGCGGCAGGTGGGAAAAGCATTGAGTCGGCTTTCAGCGACTGTTCATAGCCTTCCATTGCCAGCTCATAGTCGTGGGTCTCCATGCCGATCTCCCCTTGAAGCAGCCAGGCTTCGGCAAAGTCGGCGTCTTTTTCCACCGCCTTCCTAACCTGTTGGTAGGCTGTCTCGTAGTCACGTTCAACGAAGGCCTTCTGTGCAGTTTCGTATGCTTTCACGGCTTTCTTAGGGCGTTGGGAGAAGCCCAGCGCCACGACGAGGAGAAGACATACGACCAGCAGAACACGTTTCATTTCCCTGCTTTTTCAAGGTCTTTGGCGATACGTTTGCGGAAGTCGATGGTAAACACCCGTGAGGTGGTTGTCGGCGAGGTCTCGGCCGTGAGGAAGCATTTGCCAGGTTCGTAGAAGCAGATGCCTTCGGTCTGATGGCCGAGGTAGTTGTGAAGCTCGAAGCGGCGGTTAGGCAGGTTGGTGCCCATATCGTCGAAGTCATAGATCAGGTACAGGAACGGCAGCCACACCTTGTTAACATAGCCGACAATGGCGAGGACATGGTTTTCGCGGTCGTAGTCGGCTCCTGTAATAAGCCCTTTGGAGTCGAATCCGTTGACCACTTCGGCCACTTGGGTGCCAGGCTGTTTGGACAGCCTATAGAGCCGCGTGGTGCCTGTGGCCCAGCCTTTGCTGAACAGGAAGAGCGCTTCGTCGGTGGCGAACATCGATTCACAGTCGTAGTCGTGTTCCTGTTTTTTATGTTCGAACACGGTTTGGTCGCCGAAGCTGAAGCGAATGGAGTCGACCGTGATGGAAGCATTCCCTTCCTTGGGAATATCCCTTAACGGGAAAATATAGATTCGCAGGTTTTTCCTTTTGCCTTTATTGTTGCCGAAGTCGCCCACATACACGTTCTCCCCGTCGGTGCACACATCTTCCCAGTCCTTGTTTTTGGCATTGACCAAGGTGATCCTTTGCACCACTTCGTAATTGGTGGTGTCGAGACCATAAAGGACGGGTTTGCCACCGCTGTCGTTGTGCGTCCAGAGGAGGCCGTTATGGAAGAAGAGACCCGAGGTCTCCTTGACTTCTTCGGGAAGCAAGGACTTGAATTCCGGGGCGAAGAGTGGCGTATAACCAGCATAGCCTTCTTCCTGGGCTCTCATGAAGGGAGCGGTCAGGAGGAAGGCTAGCGTCAAAAGCAATGTTTTTCTCATGGCAGGATGATTTATCCTGCAAAGATAACCAGTTTTATTTAATTATTATCTTTTGATTTTTAACATTTTCACCATTAATCAAACGCAAAACATAGACGCCAGTGGGGAATTCGGAATTCGGAATTCGGAATTCGGAATTGACCTCATGGCTGAACATCTGGCGTCCCAAGATGTCGATTACTTGGACGGTGCCTGTGCCGTTGACGATGATTTCTCCGTTGCTGATAAAGGCGAAGTCATCGCCCATGTCGGCATTGTCTTTAACAAAGACGAGTTTGAACCTTGAGGCGTAGTCGGTTTGGCGGGCGTCGAAGGTGTAGCTCGGTGTCTCCAGCAGGTCAACATCGTTGCCAGTGAGATTATCGATCAAATGGAGAACGGAGAACGGAGAACGGAAAGTGGAAAGATGGATTGAGAGGGTGTAGGTTCCATTCTCCGAGGTCTTGAAGTTCAGCGGCAGTTCGCCATAGGCGTCGGCGCTGACGATGGAATAGTCCTCGCCGTTTTGCGGGATGGTGATGTTGGCAAGGCTTTCGCCAAAATAGAACTTAGGCAATTCATCGCCTGCGTTGAAGCTGACGATGGCACGATCCATCTCTTTGTCGCCTCGCATATTGGCTTGTGTGAGGGTGATTTGCAGGTTGTCACCGCCCGTTTGTCCGGCGGGTGCCTCCTTGTTGAAGGCGACCGTCCCATCGCTGAGGGCTTTCACGATGATACCCTCGCAAGGCGGCACGGCCACACCTGCTGACTTGGTTTGGGGATTCAAAGCGGTTCGTTCGTCATTCAACACATAATAGCTGGCATTAGGATAGGCAGCGAAGGTATAAGGATTGCCGATGAGGTTCCAGCCTTCTGACACTGGTACGGTGTTATTACCTGATTCATAGGTTTTAATGTCACCCGAGAACTCAAGCGTAGTATTATTCGCGTTGGCATAGAGGTAGCCATTGCCGTTTTGCAGGTAGAAGGGTTGCTCGGTGGTGTTGTGGGCATGGTAGTTTTCCCATTGCGTGCCGTTCAGTCTATAAAGGTCGTATGAATAAGGCGCCGAGGTCTCATCGGTGAGCATATTGCCCACCTCTTCCGGCTTCAGCGTGTTGCCATTGACCGGCGAGGCAATGAAGTACCAACCGCCCACGGGATTGGTCGTCCAGGCCGAGACGGTCTTCTGGGCCGTCGCTTCGACAGCATTGTTGGTGATGAGTTGTCCGCCATTGGCGATGATGAGTTTTCCAAATTTCTGTGCCCTATTGCCGGTATTGATGGTATCGGTGTTGATCACGATATTGTTGGCTTGTGCCACAACGCCGTCGGGGATGGTCACATTGGCGTTGATGATGACATCGTCGTCACCATCGGGAGTTCCGTTACCCCACATCGTCGGATCGTCCCAAGCGCCTGAAGTGACGTCAGGTCCGCTACCGAAGGAATTGTCGAACACTTGGACTTTGACATCGTCAATATACCAATCGAAGTTCGGGTTGTTGTTCGCCCACCAATAGTCGAAGCGGATAATAATATCCTTACCGATATATTCATCCAAATCAACAAAGAATTGATGCCAATAGCGTTTCGGACCGAAGCTCCACCAGACATAATCAAAGTTTTCGCCATGGTCAGACGAAACCATGACCTGCATGGAACCATAACTGATGTTTTGTCCACTGATGGCACTGGGAGCATAATCGCAGTAGTCCCAGAAGCTCAGTTTGGCAGAATAGGCATTCTCGTCGATGTGCATCTCAGGCGTCAACACCGAGGTACTGCCATGATAATCACCGCTGTTGTTGTAAATGCCGTGGTTGCCAGGGCGTTCATCCCACGACGGGCCTTCGGCCAACGTGAAACTCCATGGATAGTAGTAATCCAAGTTGTAATTGTATTGATTGCAACGCATCCAGCCGTCGGGCATTCCTAAGACGCTTTCAAAATCCTCATAGAAAGGATGTGCCTTGTCGACCGTGACTTTCTCACCGCCAGTGAAGAAATATTTCTCAGCTGACCATGCACTTTGATCATTTTCATCGCAATAAGCTCTCACCTGCCAGTAATACATCGAATTAGCCTGCAAGCCGGTGATGGTCCAGCGTTGCTTCTTGGCTTCTGGCATATAATCTGTTAGAACGATATTACCTACCGGATATTCATTTTCGGTTGACAATCTATACCGGATCTGCCAATAATTTTCCTCGCCTGTCTGATTCCATTCAAGTGTCGCACTCGTGCCCATGTGGGTCATACACATCCAACCGCTTGGCGTTTGGCATCCCTCGCTGGTGGTAAAAGAAGTTGTTACCCATTCACTGTGCCCATCGTCGACCGCAGGGCAAGTGTACATGCCACAATGTAGGCGCAGTTGAACAACATATTCCACGTTAGTCTCCAAATTCTCTAGACGATATAGGAGTTCATTACCTTCTCCACTTGCAAGATCAAAAGTTGCCGGTGTAATCCATTCATCATCAGCGGTTTTCTTATAACGGAATTCCCAATTGGCATCCAAATCGCCATACCAATGTATAATGGCATAAGTGTTTTTGACTAGTGTCGTTCCAAAATCATAAGGTTCCGGACAAGCCTCATCGGTAGTCAAGCTTGCATAATCGTCGCTCCACTCACTGAAATCGCCATTGCCGCAATTGGCACGGACGTAATAGTAATAGGTGGTGTTGGCGTTGAGGCATGTCAAATAATAATACCTGTAATCAGTACCTGCATTGACCAAGGTGTTTTCAAATACCACATCGACGATGGTTCCGTCAGCAGGGTTGAAATTTTCATTAGTGCTATATGAAACCTGATAGTTGCATTGTCTCAAGTCACGAGTCTGCCAACTGATTTCGGCTTCATGAGCATGGGTATATTGCGTACTCAGATCAAGCGGCTGCCGGCAAGTCGGAGCAACAGAGATTTCGATGTCGTCGATGCAGATATAATTATCTGTGTTATAGCACCTCATGGCAATATACTGCCCTTCGCCAGCATAATCGTCAAAATAGATCTCATGCAAAGAATAGTCGTTTCTGACACTTACCGAGCTGATCAACTGGAAGGTGCTGATGTCGCTCGGATCGGTCATCACGCCAATGGAGAGATACGTGGAATAAATAGTCGAGTTCAACATTCTAGCCTGGAACGACAGTTTCAAAGTATTGATTGGATTGTCAGTAGTGTTGATAGCTGGCAGTGCGGCGTAACAAGCCGATTCGTATGACGGTTTCTGCATCAACAGGAAATTCGAGCCAGAATTAGCCAGACTGGCACTTTCGTAAACGTATGGATAGTAAGTGTTGCTGAAATGCCATCCGTCAGGCGGAAAAGCGTTGTAGCCTGTGGTTGCAGCATCGAAATTGTAACTGTACGGAGGATTTACAAGTGCGACCGTCGGCACTGTCTCCACGGTGATATTATCAACAAATATTGAATAATCGCTTCCGGAAGCGAGCTTGTCGCATTTAAAGGCGATATAATGACCTTGACCTTGATACCCTTCAAGACTAATCGGGTAAAGCACCGATGAGCCAGTGCTTCTCACCACGACATCGGTCACCTTGGTGAATGTGCTGGCATCGTTGGGGTCGGTCATCACGCCGACGGATAGCGGCTTATTGCTGTTTCCCGTGCTCAGATAAGCGTTGAACGACATCCGCAAAGTATTGATATTCTCAACAATCTCGGGCATTACGGCAATCTGGTTGGTTGGTGCGTTGGCATTGGCACTTGCCAAGAACTTGAGGACTTTGTTATTTGCCGTGACAAACGGATAATAGTCATAATTCGAGTTTTCCGAGTCGTTGATACGGGTCCAGCATTGCGGGAAGGCTCCATTGGCACCGATGGTGACGTCACTGAAGTCGTAGGAATAAGGGATGCCGACCGAACCGCATGAAGTGGTGAAGCTTTCAGTAACCCAAGAACTGACAGAGCCTCCGCAATCAGCCTGGACACGCACCTGATAATCAGTTAAGGCCGATAGCCCGTTGATTGTACAGGTCGGAGTGTCTTCCACAGCGATCACATCGCTCCAATCCGAAGCCGAAGCGGCTTTGTACTGTACGTTCCAGGCGGTCTCCTCGTCGCCAGCGGTCCAAGTGAGGGTCGCCGTGTTAGAAGTAGCGTTGATGACGAGATTGGTAGGCGTAGCACATAAAATGATGCTATATGTGACAGTCATCATAGGCAGGAATTTCTCACGGCTGTTGGACCCTGCATTGTAATATGACGCGTAATTCTCGGTTGTAACGCCAAGCCATTCTACAAAGCTTGAAGAACTGCACAAGTTAGTTTCCTCAAATCCCACAAGAAGATTGCCGCCTGAATAAAGATAAGGAGCCGAGAAGGCGATTTCCATCTTGTTGTTGCTTACAGAGACTTCTCCACTGTAAACATCCGTGAGGGTGCTCCAATCCACTGGTGTATAAGATGAAAACGCTGTCAATTCGGTTGGTGAAAGATAAACCTTGAAGACACCATCGGGGAATGCCGCTGTTGGGTAGTACGTACCAGTGTGGAAGGTCAACTTCGTTATTTGCTTGCCAAGTACTTCCGTCAATTCCGTTGAAGGAATGATGAATTGGCTTTTCATGTATTGGCTGTTGGTGCTATAGCCGTAAAAAGGAACGTAATAACTGGTATTTGTCCCATCATTGATGACAATCGTTTGGATAGCTGTAGGCATAAAGCTACAAGTGTTGCTCCAAGCGCTGTAATCATCGCCACCACAATCGGCTTTCACTCTGGCATAATAGGTCGTTTCAGGTGTCAAGCCCGCCAAGGTGTATGGATTTGTCGTCACATTAACAGAAATGACATTTTGAGTAAAACTGGCATCAGTAGCGTATTGCAGCACCCAAGCCGTTTCAGTGTCCCCATTGGTCCACGACAAAGTGGCTGATGTAGCACCGACATTGGAAGAAGCAAGGTTTCTAGGTTTCAAGCATGTTGGAGCTATTCCAGGCGTGTATAACACTGTCGTCTTTGGAATAAATGATGTTGTATTGTATCCACTGTCACCGATGTCATAAAGTGCCACTGGGCTCGTAGCCATATTACCAACCCAAATGATGGAGTTACCCCCTGTTCCTGTTGCGGTTTCTTTAAAGCCGACCACCAAATTATCGCCTTGGTATTGATACGACTGGCTTAAATCAACTGTCATAACACCCCCACTGATAGCAAGATGGCCGCTATAAACAAGTGTCATGTCGGACCAAGCCATGCCTGTGCCTCCCGTAAACTGTGCGGCTTCCATCTCACCGAGATAAACCTCAAACTCCGCATTGGCATCATTCCAAGACGTGGTCGTGTTAGAAGTGTAATATTGCAACTGGTCGATGTTGGCGTAAAGCAAATCCTGCAAACTGCCGGAAGGAATTATATATTGGTTGCTTTGCGAATAATTGGCATACTCGATATAAATCGGCAAATAAGATGGATACGTGTCATCATTCACTGTTACGGAATAAACTGGTGTAAAACCGCATTTGTTACTCCAGGCACTGTGGTCAGTGGAACTGCAAGCGGCGCGAACATAGGCATAATAGGGGGTATTGGTAGTTAGCCCTGTTAAGGTATATGGCTTATGATCCACCAGAACTGGAATAGCCCCATCTGGATCAAAATCTGGATCCGTTGAATAGGCTATTTCCCATTCATTTTCAGCAGCTCCAGCATACCAACTTAATGTAGCAGAGTTATAATTGACACTGGTAACGATAAAACTAATCGGTGCTTTGCATGTCGGTGTAAAACTGCACTCGTCGCTCCATTCGCTATAATCGCCATCACCGCACACGGAACGCACTTTTGCATAATAAGTAACCCCTGATGTAAGGTCTTCCAATAATATGTAATTATTGGTAACCGTTTCTGTATTCATATCATTCGGGGTAAAACCTTGGGTGTTTGAATAAGCTACCTGCCACGAGGTTTCGGCACCGCCAGCATTCCAATAAATATAGGCTTGGTCATGGGCAACCGAACTTTGGATATTGATTGGAGTAAAGCAGCCTATCTCGAACGCACGTGCGTCGCTCCATGCACTGTAATGCTCTCCGTTATTATAGTTTCCGCGGACATAAGCATAATACGTTATTCCTGATTCAAGGCCAGTAATCGTATAAGGCTTAGCGGTGGAGTTAACAATGGTTGGTGAGGTTCCTTCAACAGGAGCAACATTATTGGTTGAATAGTAAATATCCCAATGGTCTTGTCCCAGTCCAGCAGTCCAATTAAGTGTCGCTGTACTCGAAGTGTAGGTAGTCACCACCAAGTTTTTCGGCTTTGGATAAGGCTCTTCCTCTTCAAAACGGAAATCATCAAGATAGAGGAAAAACTGAAAGTCTGATGTACATTTTACTGCCACGTACTTTGTACCTGCCGGGAAACTGTTGTTATAAAGCGTCCATTGCTGATTGCTTGCAGTGATCACATCACCGAAAACGAATGCGTCTATAGCATTGGTGGTAGTTGAATAACCCACTTGGAAAGTCTCTGGACAGCAACTATTATAGTTTTTATAATAAAACTCCGTCAAAATGCCATAACCATTTGCGGTCAACTCAGGAGAAATAAGATATTGTGGCGGTGTATCGGTGTAATAAAAGCAGAACCCATAAGAGCCTGTTTTCTTAGAACTAGTACTAATTCCGCTACTTTCATAACAGTTCTGTAAGGTCCAACCTTCTGCAGACAGATCATTATTCTCAAACCCGTACTCATACGGCAAATCCTTCGGAGTCTCCTGCGCTCTCGCTGCCCAGGGCAGTCCGAGAGCCAGTAACAATAACAATAGTAAAGCTTTTCTTTCCATGATTTTATAGTTTTGTTTTCTAATTCAAATCTGAGTTTCCAAAGGTCAAAATTATCTTAATTGAAAGAGGTGGCCATGGGTAATTTTTCCTATCTCGGCTGAAAGTTTTCAACAAAGTACAGCGAAATAAAAAGCAAAAGGACCCCACTCCCCTATTGGGAAGCGAGACCCTTTCAACATAGAGATTCGTGGTCGGTTTATTCCTCTTTGCGTTTCTTGCCCACAAGATAGGCGGCACCGAGACCCATGAGGACAGCGATGCCGGAACCCAACGGAGCCGGAGCGTCGGTGGTCTCACCGTGCGTGTTGGGAAGGCTAAGGAGAGGAGCACTGCCATCACGATTGCCAGCGCCATAGTATTCCTCATCGCTGACGGCACCGTAGCCAAACAGGCCGCCTTGAGCGTATGCCCCTAAACCCAAACCGAAAATGATTGCTAAAGTGATGATTGTCTTTTTCATATCTATAAATTCTAAATTATTAATTCTTAATTACTTTCTGCGTCTTCACCTTGTCGCCGTCGATGAGTCTCAGGACATAAACGCCGGTGGGGAATTCGGAATTCGGAATGCGGAATGCGGAATTTACCTCATGGCTGAACAACTGGCGTCCCAAGATGTCGATTACTTGGACTGTGCCGGTGCCGTTAACAATGATATTACCATTGTAGATGAAAGCGAAGTCGTCTTTATCCGAATTGTTCGCATTCTTGTCGAACACCAATTCGAAACGTGCGGCGTAATTATGGGTATTGGCCTCGAAAGTATAGGAGGGCGTTGCCAGAAGGTCGACATCAGCACCTGTAAGGTTGTCGATGAGGTGGCAGTAGTCGCACTCAGCGTTGAGCATGGTGGCAGTAATGGTGTAAGTGCCATTGGAAGCAGGCTCAAAGAATAGTGGCATTTCCGTACCATAGGCATCGTAGGGTGCAATAGCATACGAGCTATTACCTTCTTTGAAGTATAATAGACTTTGTCTTTCACCAAAAGCGAGTTTCTCCAGAGCCTGTCCATCATTCATGCGCAAGTATGCGCGGTCGCTCATCACCTCACCATGGTACAACACGAGGCGGAGATAGCTGTCATCAGCACGCTCGCCACGAGTGGCTCCGTTGAAATTCACGGTTCCGTTCGAGGTCACCTTCACAAAGAACCCTTCGCCTACTTTGATGGGCTGATTGTCGGAGGCCGTGTAGGCCATCAGTCCGCTACCGCCACGCACAGTATAGTACTGCGTAAAGGCATCCCCACCCATCGTAACATCACCGATATTGATGTTATGTGTGTAGGGATTGCCAAGCAAATTGAATCCTGCCTGGTTACCAGCTTCCGCAGTGTATTTGACAGTCGCGCTATTCAAATCGGTGTCGGAGGGATCGAACGTGCCCCTCAATGCTATTTCAGTGGTGGCTTGGTTGGCATACAAGTAACCCTTCTTAGGATTGAACATGTCAATATGATGCGATGCCTCTTTCTGGTTCAGCCAGTAACTTGTAGGTTCATCATAGGTATATAAGTCATAATTGCCAGTGGTAACTTGATCCACCGAGCCACCCTTGAAGGGCGACGCGATGATATACCATCCAGCAGGGTTGCTCGCAGTTTCGTAGCCAGTGATGTTTCTCTTCGCCGTGCCTTCAAATGCCATTGAGGAGGCAAAGAGCTGACCGCCGTCATCGATAACCAGCTTGGTGGCATCATTGTTCAATAATGCATCTGTCACTGTCAATTGGGCATTGCTTCTTATCGTGAGCTTTTGATAAGACCCGTCTGCAAAATAAAGGTATTTCACGGTGTGGCTTTCATTAGCGCTGATATGGCTGTTGCCATTGATAAGCACCACGTCATCAGCTCCCGGCACGCTGTTCTGCAACCAGTTGCTTGCTACCGACCATGCACCGCCGTTGTGTTGGTATTCGGTGATGTAATTGGTGAAATGATTCCATCCTGTTGCCGTCGGGTAGTTGGTGCCAAAAGGACGATAAACAGGAATATAGCTCCTGACACCTTCGAAAGTGTTCGCCTCAGCCGTTGTGATGTTGTTCGGCTCTGAGACGTTGCCTCTACCTATAATAATCGATGTGAAGTTGCAATTCTTGAAAGCTGCGGCACCGAGAGAGTTCACATTCTGTCCCAAAACCAACATGCCGTTCAATCCAGCATCGCAGAAAGCGCTCGCGCCGATGAATGTCGTTGTGTTCGGGATGATAAGGTCACCTGTGATATTGTTACAATTCTCAAAAGCCTTCATTCCAATGGTAACGACGCTGTTACCCAGATTCAAATCCGTAGCCAACAAGCAATTGTAGAATGCCCCATCGCCAACCGCAGTGACGTTAGGAATATTCAATTGAACCGAAGCTGTTTGACAATCGTAGAAGGCATAGCCGGGAATGTTTGTCACATTTTCGCCGATGGTCAAAGTGGTGATTACCGGGCCAGTTGTTAAGTCTTCACCGCTGTTGAATGCTGAACGGTAATAAGTGTTATCGCCATCGGTGTATGTTGTCTTCATGCTTGTGCAGTTGACGGCGTTGAAATGCACTGTGGTCAGATATTGACAATTCCAGAAAGCTTCGTTACCAATTGATGTTACGCCCTCTCCTATAGTAAGCTCTACTATATCGCTGTTACGAAAAGCGTTGTTCCAAATAGTTGTGCCAGAAGTCGGATTACCAGCTATTTCGACAATCAGCCGATAACCAACCTGATAACCATCGCGATTGCAAGAATTGAAAGCACTAGTGCCGATAGAGGTTACCGATGATGGGATAATGATTTTTGAAAACAGCCCGCTAAGACAGAAAGACCAGCCTCCAATTTCAGTTAAAGAGTTAGGAAAACGGAGAGTACCATTAAAGCTCTCACAATAATAAAACGCTGATGTACCAATACTTACCAGTTGTGCATCTTCGGCAAAACTTAGACCAGAAATCTTTTTGCAGTATGCGAATGCGCTCTCTTCAATATACTGCACTGAACTTGGAATAATAAGATTGTTTGAAATACTATTTGCATGATAGAAAGCATATTTCGGAATTCTAGTTACATTATCACCAATGGTCAAAGTGGTTATGGCCGGATAGGAATTTTCATCATCACCGCTGTTGAATGGTGAGAGTGAGAGATCAGACGTACCATTATTGTATGTTGTCATCATGTTTGTGCAGTTGACGGCGTTGAAATGCACTGTGGTCAGATATTGACATTTCCAGAAAGCTCCGTTACCAATTGATGTTACGCCATCTCCTATAGTAAGCTCTACTATATCGCTGTTACGAAAAGCGTCATTCCCAATAGTTGTGCCAGAAGTCGGATTACCAGCTATTTCGACAATCAGCCGATAACCACCCTGATAACTATCGCGATTGCAAGAATTGAAAGCACTAGTGCCGATAGAGGTTACCGATGATGGGATAATGATTTTTGATAACAGCCCGCTAAGACAGAAAGCCCAGCCTCCAATTTCAGTTAAAGAGTTAGGAAAACGGAGAGTACCCTTAATGCTCTCACAATAATAAAACGCTGATGTACCAATACTTACCAGTTGTGCATCTTCGGCAAAACTTAGACCAGAAATCTTTTTGCAGTATGCGAATGCGCTCTCTTCAATATACTGCACTGAACTTGGAATAATAAGATTGTTTGAAATACTATTTGCATGATAGAAAGCATATTTCGGAATTCTAGTTACATTATCACCAATGGTCAAAGTGGTTATGGCCGGATAGGAATTTTCATCATCACCGCTGTTGAATGGTGAGAGTGAGAGATCAGACGTACCATTATTGTATGTTGTCATCATGTTTGTGCAGTTGATGGCATTGAAATGCACCGTCGTCAGGTTGGGACACTTCCAGAAGGCTTGTTCTCCGATTGATATTACACCTTCACCTATGGTAAGTTCTACTATGTCGCTATTATAAAAGGCGTAGTTTCCTATAGTTGTGCCAGAAGTCGGATTACCAGCTATTTCAACAACCATACTAGAGCCGCAACTATTGAAAGCAGAAGCTGCAATTGACGTAACCGAAGAAGGGATGACGACTTTCCAGAAACCACAATGAGAAAAAGACCAATATCCAATTTCAGTTAAAGAGTTAGGCAATCTTAGGATTCCTGACATGTCATCACAATAATTAAATGCTTCTTCATCTATACTTTCCAGTTGCGAACCATTCTCAAAGACAAGAGAAGGAATACGCGAGCATGATTTAAATGCGCATTCTTCAATATATTGCACTGAACTTGGAATGATAAGACCGGTTGTAATCTGGTCCGCACCATAGAAAGCGTATTCTGGAATTCTTGTCACGTTGGAACCGATGGTCAAAGTTATTATTGCCGGATTGGTTGTATTGTCAGTGCCACTGTTGAATGGCGAGCGTAAGACATAATAGTAAGTTGTTTTCATATTGGTGCAGTTGGTGGCATTGAAATGCACCGTCGTCAGGTTGGGACACTTCCAGAAGGCTCGTTCTCCGATTGATGTCACGCCCTCGCTAATTGTCACTTCAGGAAGCGAAGTGAAACCGTAGAAAGCGTAATCGGGAATGTTCGTAACGTTGTTACCAATGTTCAACGTTGTAACTGCCGGATTGGTTGTATTGTCAGAGCCACTGTTGAATGACGAGTATGAGACAGAATTTAAAGTTGTTTTCATATTGGTGCAATTGGTGGCATTGAAATTTACAGTAGCCAGATTAGGGCAGTTCCAGAAGGCCTGATTGCCAATAGAGGACACGCCCTCGCTAATTGTCACCTCAGTAAGTGATGTAAAATCGTAGAAAGCGTAATCAGGGATGTTGGTTGCATTGCTGCCTATGGTCAAAGTGGTTATGGCTGGGTGGGTCGTGTTGTCAGAGCCGCTGTTAAACACCGAATAGTATGCGCTGTTGTAAGTTGAATACATCTGAGTGCAGTTGGTGGCATTGAAATGCACCGTGGTCAGGAGCGGGCAGCTCCAGAAGGCCTTGTCGCCCACAAAAGTCACGCCTTCGCCCAGCGTCAACTCGCTAACCTTACTATTCAAAAAAGCCATAGTCTCAATTCTTGTTCCCGTTGTGGCATTGCCTGCGATGTTAACCGTCATGCCGTTATCATCGCCGCATTGACTAAAAGCATACTGGTTGATCTCTGTCATCGAAGAAGGAATCACCAACGAGGTGAGTTTACAGTTATAGAATGCATAATTGCCAATGGATGTTATAGTTGAAGGGATGCTGATACCTGTCACGCCAGTGCAGCCTTTGAGAGCGCAGTTGCCGATATCCGTCACAGTGTAGGTGACGCCACCGTAGGTCACCGTCTGAGGAATGATAACGTTTCCTTCCGGCTTGGCAAAAGTCCCCCAAGGGTCGCCGAAACTATTGAAAGGCGGCACTACTGTCACGTAGTGGTTTTCGCTGTCGGTGACTTTGTAATAGAGATACCGGTCCGAATTCTGTATAGCGATATAGAAATTATAAAAGGCATCCGGAGTGGTGAAGGTGAGCATGTCGCTCCAGCCTGAGGAAAAGGTGCCTTCTTTACCTCTTACTTGTGCTTCGTATGTGGTGTTGGTCAACAGTTCGCTAATGGCATAATGGTTTGAGGCTGTAGTCACAGTGGTCCAATCCGTTTCGCCTTGCATGCGGTACTGCATCTCATAAGTGGAGGCGCCTGAGTAATTCCAAGATATTGTGGCGTAGTTGGGTTCCAAAACCGATGTCGTCACATTGGTCGGCTTATAGCCGTCAGTCACGCTGACATCGTCAATTGCCCAACCTGTGTTGGCGGTAGTGGTCGTAACCATAAAAGTAATAGTTTTCGAGCTTGACAGTGTCACTGGAGTTGTTATATAATTCCAATCGCCCACAGTCAAATCAGAAGCGTTATAAGTGGCGATATCAATTGGATTAGAGAAGCTTGTGGATGCACCAATAACCTTAAAAGTGCCTGAGGTGGCTTTTGTTGGCATAAGTTTGAATGTCAATTTCACGTAATACTTACCGATTGCATTTGCCGGGATTTGCACGGCCAATGCTCCGTTGCCGTTTTGTAGTTGTGTGACGCCCATCACAAGGATTCTGTTTGTGGAAGTAGAGGTTTCCTTTTGAACCACTGCTGCAACCTCACCAATATGGGTCGAAGAAAGAACCCAGTTTGTCGGTAGCTGATCTACAGGAACCGAGTTGAAGTTCTCACTGAACGGCAAGCTCGATTGCGCGTTCGCCGCCAACGGCACCATGAGTACCAGCAGCATCAGAATGAGTAAATGTTTGATTTTCATTTTGTTAGTATTTAAATTTATGAATCAATTTTTTCATTTTTCACCGATGCGAAATTACCCTATATAAAAAAGGTGGTTATGGGTAATTTTTCCTATATCCGTCAAAAGTTATCAACATCATACGATTTATTGGAAAAATTTTCAACAAATGCTTGACAAATGAACATGGTCGATTTATTACAATTACCAAATTGTTTTACCCAAAAGAGGAGGAAATGAAAATCTCGACAAGGAGTAAGCGAAAGGAGTTTTAAAAAAAGTTCAAAGGAAAATGAAACATTCCCCCTTGTTTTGACACTTTAGAGTGAAAACACTAAAGCTATCAATCATGGAACGATTCATCAATCCTTACAACGATTACGGCTTCAAGAAGCTGTTCGGAACAAAAGAAAACAAAGACCTTCTCATTAGTTTCCTCAACGCCCTATTAGAAGGGAAAGAAAACACAATCACGGATGTCAACTACACAGACCTAGAGGAACTTGATTCCATTGCTGGACGAAGAGTTAGTTATTTTGACATTGAATGCCACACTAGTGAAGGAGCCTGTTTCATCGTAGAATTACAAAACAACAAAACAGATTGCTTCGCAGACAAAACCGAGAACTACTTTAACTTAAAGGACTGCCACCAACTCCCAAAAGAATTAACATGGGACAAGCAGATTAATAATGTTTATTTGTTTTGTATCGTAAGCACTAATCCATATACAAAAAGGCATAAACAGAACACATGCTACAATGAAAGTCAACTAACAGATGTAGTCAACGACCACATTTTGTATAAAAAACTGACTTTTGTATATCTGGACTTATCAAAATTAGAAGCAACAAAAATTGCACTTAACACATTGCTTGATAAATGGATATATGCACTATACTGTTTAGCATATACTGACGAGAGCCCTAAAGAATTAATGGAAGAGGAAATCTTCAAAAAGCTCTTTGAAGCTGCGTGGCTTGCAAATCTTAATGACGCACAAGAACTCGCATACGACCAAGCCCAGATGGCAATGTGGGATGAATATGCTGAATTGGAGTCGGCTTGGAGAGAAGGTTATGTGCAAGGACTAATGCTACTCGTGGCAAAAGCTTTGATAAAAAAAGATTTTGACCTAACCACCATAATGAAGATCACAGGCTTGTCGGAGGATGAAATCCAGAAACTAACTAACTAACTAACCCCACCCGGAAAGCATAAAGGATCAACTCTGAGGTGGACTTCACACCGAGTTTGCTGAATATCTTGTCCTTGTGGTTCTCCACCGTGTGGGCACTGATGTTCAGCTCCTCGGCAATCTGCTTGGCGGTCTTGCCCGCCGCACAAAGACTGATGATGTCCATCTCACGACGGGTGAGCGTGCCCAAAATGTCCATGTCGGACTTCACGTCCTGATGGAGATGGGCCGTATCCATGGTGGCGAAGTCGTGCCCCTGCATCACCGAAGCCAACACCGTGGCAATCTCCTCAGGACGGACACTCTTGCTCATGAAGCCATTGATGCCGCTGTCCAAGAGCTGCTGCACCGTGGCACCTCCAGCCTCGCCAGACAACATCACGATCTTCACCTCGAGACCCATACGCTTGACGGCATCGATTACGTCCTTACCCGTTCCATCAGGCAAAGCATAGTCCAACAAAATCAGGTCAATGTCTCTCCCTCGCTGCTCCAGGAAAGCCAAGGCCTCACGCACCGTCTCCACCTCGCCCTCTAGCACACAGCCAAAGTCGGAGTTGGTCAGCGACATGCGCACGCCCAAGCGGCAGAGTGGCTGGTCCTCAACCAACAAAATCCTGATATTTTGTTTCCCACTACTCATGCCTCCCTCCTTCTATTTACACTAAACCGCACCGTGGTGCCCTCGTCTTTGACACTCTCGATGCGAATCTCACCACCGGTCTTGTCCAACAGCTGTTTGCTAACAAAGAGACCGATGCCAGCACCTCGCTCTCCCCCAGTACCCACCTCAGAGGTGGCTAGGAAATGAAATATCTTCTCCAGCTTCTTCTCGCTGATGCCCATGCCATTATCGCTCACCGAAATCCAAACTTTCCCGTCTTTCTCCTCGGCCTTGATACAAATCTCACCATTCGGATAGGAGAACTTCACCGCATTGGAAAGAAGGTTTTGAAGCACTAGACTCACCACGCCGATATCATCGTAAGCGGTCAACTCTGGCGACACCTCGTTGCTCACCTTCAGCGACTTCATCTCGAAAGTGGAAGCCTGACTGCGGATGCACTCGTCAACGACCTCGTACACCTTGAAGCTACCTGGGGTCACCGTGCCATGTTCCAGCACACCCTTCACCCATTGAAGGATGTTGAACAAACGGTCGTTCAGTGCATCGGAAGTGGATTTCAGCATCACCAGACTGGCCTTGCGGTCGGTCTCACCGAAACTGTCGTAATGGGAACAGAGCTGCCCCAACACATTGCAGATGGCCGACACCGGCGTTCTCACATCATGTGACACGATGGAAATCAAACGGTCCTTGGTCTCGTTCAAGCGCACCAGCTCCCTATTGCGTCTCTTGCGCATCTGGGCCAAACGCCACCAAATCAAGAAGAGGACAAACAACACGACGGCAAGAATCACCAAGCCCATGGCGAGCAAACGGGTCTTCTTGGTTTTCTCCTGTTGCATTTCCAACTCATGCTCCTTCTCCTGCATGGCATAACGCACCTGATAGTCGCGGATGAGCTGCTGCTGGTTCTCATTAAAGATGGAGTCCTTCATCACCACGCTGCGCTCCAGGTATTCCAAGGCCTTGGCAGGATTGCTCTTGCGGAGGTCCTTATAACCCGCCTCCAAAGCCTCCTGAAGCACACCGTCGTAATGGTTCTCCTCAGCCATGGCGATAGCCTTGTCGTAGTTGCCCTGTTGCAAGCAAAGGACCGCCTGGAGGAAGAGCTCGTCGTTCGCCTCGGCCAATTGCAGGGCCTCATCGAGCAGGGCCTTGCTCTCTTCTTCACGACCGACACTAAGGTATGCCTTGGAGAGGGTCATCAAACGATTGATGATCTTGTTGGGAATGTCCTGGTAATGTCGCGAGAGACCGAGTGACTGTTCGGCCAACCCGATGGCTTCATCCAACTTGCCTTGGGCGATATAGACCTCCGAAAGATTCTGGTAATAGGTGGCCAGATCGAGGTTGGAGGCCGTATCTTGTTCTTGGACCTCGCCTAGCATGTCGATACATTTGTGGTAGAGCTCCTCTGCATTGTCGTATTCGCCCATGGTCAAATGGATCTCCGCGATGTTGTTCATCACGTAACGCTTGTTCACCTCGGCCATGTCACCGCCAATCTCATCCATCAAGTCGCTGCAATGGTTGTAGCACTCGATGGCCTTGTCGAACTGTCCCAACCGTTGATAGGCATTGGCTAAGGTCATGTAACAGCCTGCCTCGTTGAAGAGGTCGCCTATCTTCTGATAATGCCCGATGCCTATCTCGGAATAGGTGACCACATGCTGGAAGTCGTCGTTCCCGAAGAAGTAAAGGATCATCGTGCGGAGTAGCTTCTGCTTGATCTCGTCCTTGTCGGTATCTTGATCGAAGTTCGGTTCCCTGCCAATCACCTCGTCGATGGCCACGGCGGCCTGGTAGGCGGTCTCTCCCCTGCTGTTCTCAAACACCTGATAAAGGCTGTCCAGATCCTGTGCAGGCGACGCCCAAGCAAGGATCATCAAGCATCCCAGAAGCAACAGCCTTTTCATCGTCAAGGTTTATTCCTTGGGATAGATTTCGCCCTTGGCGGCTTTAAGGGTATTTTGGAGCAGCGACACGATGGTCATCGGGCCCACGCCACCAGGGACGGGAGTGATCTTTCCGGCCACTTTGTACACCTCGTCGTAGTCCACATCGCCAAGGATCTTGTAACCCTTGGGACTCTCGGGATCGTCGATGCGGTGGATGCCCACGTCGATGACGGTAGCGCCCGGCTTCACCATGTCGGCAGTCACAAAGCCCTGCTTGCCGATGGCAGCCACGAGGATGTCGGCCCTACGGCAGATCTCAGCGAGGTTCTTGGTACGGCTATGGCAAAGGGTCACCGTGGAGTCGATGCCCTTACGCGACATCAAGATGGCCATAGGCGTACCCACTATGTTGGAGCGGCCCAGCACCACCACGTCCTTGCCAACGGTCTCGATGCCAGAACGCTTGATGAGTTCCATGATGCCATTGGGCGTAGCCGGGATGAAGCATGGCAGACCCAACTGGAGACGACCCACGTTAATGCTGGTGAATCCATCCACATCCTTCGAGGGTTTGATGGCATTGATGATCTTGTCCTCGTCGATATGCTTCGGCAGAGGCAGCTGGATGATATAACCGTCAATCTCGGGGTCGTTATTCAAAAACTCTACGGTTTTGAGTAATTCTTCTTCGCTTGTCGTAGCAGGCAGGCGATACACTGAGGAGGTCATGCCCACCGAGTGGCAGGCTTTCTCTTTGGAGGCCACGTAAGTCTTGCTAGCGCCGTCTTCACCCACGATGACTGCCGCGAGATGCGGAGCAGGTTTGCCATGGTCGAGCATGTCGGCGACTTCTGCCGCGATTTCTTTTTTGATTTGTTCGGAAATCACTTTCCCATCTATAATCTTATTATCCATCTCTATAATTCTTAATTCTTAATTCATAATTCTTAATTCTCACTTCCTCCTCCCAGCAGCCATACGCATCAGTTTCTTGCCGCCGCCGGTAGTCATCATGCGCATCATCTTGGCAGTCTCCTCAAACTGTTTGATGAGACGGTTGACCTCGACAATCGAAGTGCCGCTGCCTGCCGCGATACGTTTGCGGCGGCTGCCGTTGAGGACCGAGGGATTTTCACGTTCTTCAGGTGTCATCGAGTAGATGATGGCTTCGATGCTCTTGAAGGCGTCGTCATCGATCTCTTCGCCCTTGAGCGCCTTGTCCATGCCAGGGATCATGCTTGCCAGGTCCTTGATGTTACCCATCTTCTTGATTTGCTGGATCTGCTTCAGGAAGTCGTTGTAGTTGAATTCATTCTTGGCCAGTTTACGCTGCAAACGCTTGGCTTCTTCCTCGTCGAACTGTTCCTGGGCGCGTTCCACCAGGGAGACGATATCACCCATGCCGAGGATACGGTCGGCCATACGTTTGGGGTAGAACACGTCGAGTGCATCCATCTTTTCGCCGATACCGACGAACTTGATGGGTTTTTCGACCACCGTGCGGATAGTAAGGGCCGCACCACCGCGGGTGTCGCCGTCCAATTTGGTCAGCACCACGCCGTCGAAGTCGAGGCGGTCGTTGAAGGCCTTGGCGGTGTTCACGGCATCCTGACCGGTCATGGCATCGACCACAAAGAGGGTCTCATGCGGCTTCACGGTCTCCTTGATACGGCTGATCTCGTCCATCATCTCCTCGTCAACGGCCAGACGACCGGCGGTATCGATGATGACCACGTTCTTGTTCTGGGCCTTGGCGTGCTCAATGGCGTGCTGGGCAATCTCAACGGGGTTCTTGTTGCCTTCCTCGCTATATACCTCCACTTCCACCTGCTGTCCCAACACCTTCAATTGGTCGATAGCGGCGGGACGATACACGTCGCCGGCCACCAGAAGCACCTGCTTGCTCTTCTTGCGTTTCAGGTAATAAGCCAGTTTAGCTGAGAAGGTAGTCTTACCGGAACCTTGCAAACCGGCGATCAGGATGATGGCAGGCTGACCTTTCAGGTTGACCTCCACCTCTTGACCACCCATCAGCTCGGCCAGCTCGTCGTGGACGATCTTCACCATCATCTCACCCGGCTTCACCGAGGTCAAAATCTGCTGACCCAGAGCCTTTTCCTTGATTTTGTTGGTGACATCCTTGGCAATCTTGAAACTGACGTCAGCGTCAAGCAATGCACGGCGGATTTCCTTCATGGTGTCAGCCACGTTGACTTCAGTGATATATCCTTGTCCCTTAAGGATCTTGAACGAACGTTCTAATTTTTCAGTTAAGCCTTCAAACATATCTTCAAAAATTTGGGTGCAAAGGTACAAAATAATTAGGAATTATGAATTAAGAATTATGAATTATGACTATTTTTGCACCACTAATAACTAACGGCTATGATCAAGGAAAATCTGGAAAGAATCAAGGCTACCATTCCTGAACATGTTACCTTGGTGGCGGTTTCGAAAACCAAGCCTATCAGCGATATTCAAGAAGCTTATGACGCCGGCCATCGCACCTTTGGAGAGAACTATCCACAAGAACTGCGCGACAAGCACGAAGCGCTCCCAAAGGACATCCAATGGCATTTCATCGGTCATCTTCAGACCAACAAAATCAAATATATCATCCCCTTTGTCACCCTCATCCACAGCATTGACTCGGCCAATCTGCTGGAGGCTGTCAACAAGGAAGCCAAGAAGCACGAGCGCGTGGCGGACTGCCTTTTGCAGTTCCACATCGCCCAAGAGGAGACCAAGTTCGGACTTGACTTGGAGGAAGCGCGACAATTGCTAGAATCCGACACCTTCAAAAACATGGAAAACATCCGCATCTGCGGCGTGATGGGCATGGCCACCTTCACCGACGACGAGGAGGAAGTCCGAAAGGAGTTCCAGCATCTGAAAGCGATTTTCGACACCCTGAAACAGGATTATTTTGCCAGCCAACCACAGTTCAAGGAAATCTCCATGGGCATGTCGGAAGATTATCCGATTGCCATCGAGGAAGGAGCAACTCTTGTGAGGATTGGAAGCAAGATTTTCGGACCCAGACACTACAACGTATGATACTCTCAATCCTATTATTAATAGTTGGATTTGTCGCTTTGATCCTTGGTGCGAACTGGCTTGTTGACGGAGCCACCAGCGTAGGCATCCGTGCCAAGCTCTCCCCTTTGATCATCGGCCTGACCATCGTGGCGTTTGGCACTTCCCTCCCAGAACTGATCATTAATGTGTTTTCATGCATCAAAGGCAGTTCTGGCCTGGCCATCGGCAACATCGTGGGTAGCAACATCATGAACATCCTGCTCATCCTCGGCGTGGCATCGGTAATATATCCCATCGACGTGGACCGCATCTCCATTAGACGCGACATCCCAGCGGGCTTTGTGGCCACTGCCGCTTTGTTCGTTTTTGCCAATTTCACCTGGGGCAACCTCACCATCAATTGGATTGAAGGTTTGTTGCTATTGGCACTTGCCGCATGCTATCTGGTCCTTACCATGAAAAAGAACGACTCGACCGGCAAGAAAGACGGCTCCTCTACCAACACCGAAGTGGAAATCATTCAACTTCCGATGCCATGGGGCAAGACCATCCTTTATCTTGTTTTTGGCATCGTTGGACTTTACATCGGCGGCGAGCTGGTCTCCAACAACGCCCAGACCATCGCCAAGGCCTGGGGCATGAGTGATGCCATGATAGGTTTGACCGTAGTAGCCATGGCCACTTCGCTACCCGAGCTCATCACCTCGATTGTAGCAGCCACCAAGAAGAACTCCGGCATCGCCATCGGCAATGTACTGGGCTCCAACATCTTGAACATCTTTGTCGTGCTCGGCATCAGCGGATTGATCACACCGCTTCAGTTTGACGCACAAATGAACAACACCTTGTATTTCCTCTTTGGCGCCAACGCATTGATGTTGCTCTTCGTATTTACGGGAAAAGGCAAGAAGATCTCCCGTTTCGAAGGGTTTTTGATGCTTCTTGCCTTTATAGGGTTCATGACCTATACAGTCATGACACGATAAACATGGTCCGAATCAATCAGCCAATTCAAAGGTTTCCTTGACTACTTCGTAATCGCTGTAATCGACCTCTGGGTGGGCATTATAGTAACCCGCCGAGATAGCCACGATGCGGAAGCGGTGCTCCTCAGGACGATAACCGTCATAGAAATCGCTTTCTGTCCAGAACACGCTCACACCACCTACATAGAACGAAGTCTCGAGCGACGAGGAATAGTAGAAGGTCTCCCCTTCTTCATTTGTCTCTGAATAATAGAAGGTCATGGGGATTTGACGCCAGGTGTTTTCGGTTTCCATATACACCAGTACCACGCCGCTATTGTAAATGTCGGAATTAACAGCCGGATAGTCGAAGTCGACGCGCCACGAAACGTTATCCCAATACCAATCGTTTGGATATACCGTAAGGGTACTCGAAGCTACATTGGCATTCCCATCCTGACCTGCAGGGCCTTGTGGTCCCTGTGGACCCATAGGACCTTGAGGACCCATCGGACCCATGGGACCTTCCTTTACACATGAAACCATCAGGGTTAATGCCACCAAGGCTATTGCGAAACCAAATACCTTTTTCATTTCACATCCTCCTCGATTTGGAAGGCTCTCTTCACAGCCTCGTAGTCGCTATAATCGACATCGGAACGACGTTGGTACTCGCTGGCGGCAATAGCTACGATCTTGAAATCATGATCATCGGGACGGTAGCCGTCATAGAAGTCGTTCTCGGTCCAGAAAATGCTCACACCCTCTTTGTAGCTGGAGACTTCAAGCGAGGAAGAGCAATAAACAGTTTCACCGTTTACCTCATCGGTATAATAGAAGGTCATCGGGAGCTGACGCCAAGTGTTATTGTTATCCATGTAAACAAGCACGGCACCGTAGTTGTCGATGTCGGCATTGATAGCCTTGTATTCAAGATCGACACGCCATGAGGTGTTGTCCCAATACCAGTCTGATGATCTTACAGTTACGGTTGATGATTTCACATTGGCATTGCCCTTGGGACCGCGGCAGGAAGCCATGACAAACACTGACAGGATAGCCAGGGTTATTACTGTTAACTTTTTCATGATAAGATAGTTTTATAATGATACAATTTAATCTGAAAAACGCATGCAAACATACAACAATCTCGCCAAAAATTCGACTTTCGCTCAGAAAAAGATGAAAAATGCCTATTTTTGCCGCCGATATGAAAAACAAAGGCTTCATCGTACATCTCGCTGGCATCGTCGCCATGGTTTTCTGGGGCATGTCGTTCGTGTGGTCCACCCAGGTCTATCAAAACCTGAATCCCACAGCAACCATCTTCTTGCGCCTTGTGATAGCGACAATATTTCTTACAACCATTCTGTTTTTGTTTCGGATCAATGAGAAAATCCAGCGGAAACACCTTGGGCTGTTCGCCATCGCTGCCATGTTCGAGCCTTTCCTTTACTTCATCTTCGAAGGCTATGGGCTGAAAAACACCTCTCCAGTCATCGGCTCAGGCATCATCGCCTTGATTCCTCTGGTCACCCCCATCGCCGCGCGGGTGTTCCTCAAAGAGCGCCTCACCCCTATGAACATCGTTGGATTCATCATCTCCTTCACGGGAGTCATCATCATGCTGCTCAACAAGGATCTTGAGTTCACGGCCTCGCCCAAAGGCATCCTCTTCCTTTGCGGATCGGTCATCGTGGCGGTAGGCTATTCCATCGCGCTAATCCGTCTCACAAAGTTATACAAACCACTGACTATCACTTGGATGCAGAACATCATCGGAATGATTTATTTCATCCCCATGGTCTTCATCATGGAACGGTTCGAGCCTTCCAACTTCGCCAACATAGGGGGCTACATCTTGCCATTGGTCTGCTTGGGCATCTTCTGCAGCGCCGGTGCCTACGCCTTGTGGGCCTTCACCTTCAGCAAACTGGGTGCCTCAAAGGCTAACGTGTATTCCAACCTGATTCCCGTCTTCACCGCCATCTTCAGCTATCTTCTTGCCATTGAAGACATGACGGCATTCAAAATCATCGGCATCGCCGTAGTAGTGTTCGGTTTGGTACTTTCTCAACTAAAAACATCCCACTCCTATGATCACCAGCAAATCCAACCCAAAGATTAAGAATCTCGTACGACTCCAGAAAGCCTCTGAACGCAGGGAGCAGAACCGCATATTGATTGAAGGCCAGCGGGAGATTGAGAGGGCCCAGCAATGTGGTTTCGAGATCGAGCAGCTTTATGTTTGCGAGTCATTGCTAAGGGAGCCTTTGAAGATTCAAGCCTCGTTCATGGAGACCGTCACCGAGGAGGTTTTCGACAAAATCGCCTACCGTGAAGGAAGTGATGGATTACTTGCAGTCGCCATTCCTAAATACAAGAACATCAACGAGTTCAAACCTCGAAAGAACGCTTTGATCATTGTATTGGAAACGGTGGAAAAGCCAGGTAATCTGGGTGCCGTCATGCGCACCGCCGATGCTGCCGGGGTGGATGCCGTCATCGTGGCCGATCCTGCCACCGACCTCTACAACCCCAACGCCATCCGCGCCAGCATCGGATGCATCTTCAGCGTGCCTGTCTACGCCTGCTCTACTGACGAATGCATCCAATGGCTGAAAAAGAATGGGGTCACGATTTATTGCACTTACCTGAAAGCCTCCATCGACTATCTCGATGCCGACTTCACAAAAGCCTCCGCCCTTGTGATGGGCACTGAAGCCACAGGCATCTCACAGGCCTGGGTCGATGCCGCCGACCAGAACATCATCATCCCCATGAACGGCATCGCCGACTCACTTAATGTGTCAGTAACGACAGCGATTGTGACGTTTGAAGCGGTGAGGCAAAGAAGAGCTTCCCATCGGGAAGCCATATCGGTAGGAAAAACGAAACAATAATATAAATTTATCGTTTTTTCCTACCGAGGTAGCACCCCGATGGAGTGCATTTATAACCTTACCTTTACAAACACTGGATAGTGATCCGATGGATTTCTCCGAATGTAATTGTCAAAGGAGATCTCTTGTGGTGCGTCGGATGATTTGAGTGTTTCTTCTGTTTCATCGGGAGTCCAGTAGCTGTTGGTGAGTACTCCGTACGATTCGACTGTCATCTCGGGGGAGACGAAGACGTGATCGATGCGGCTGGTGGTATAGTATTCCGTCTTGAAAGCGTTGAAGGTGCCGTTCTCCGCGAAGCGAATGCGGGCGGCATCGTAGGAGTCTTTCAGAATGCCCGACTCGGTGAAGATGGTATAAATCTCATTGTATTGATCCACGTTGAAGTCGCCTGTGATGAACACTGGAGCACCTTGGGCTATCTCCTTTACCTTGGCTACAATCAGCTTGGCTGCTTCGCGGCGGGCAACCACACCCACATGGTCCATGTGGAGGTTGAAGAAATAGAACTTCGTTTCCTTGGGTCGGGGTCCTCGGTTAAAAAGTCCACGGCGGCGACCGTCGTCTGGCCGCACCACGCTGAACTTACCCCAGGTGCAGATGCGGATGCAAGCGGCATCCCAGCCCAAACCAGGTTTTTCTGGGTTCTCGCTCAGCCAGAAATCCCCATGATCCAAGAGTTTTATCTTCCCCTTTTTATAAAAGATAGCCTCATGTTCACCGCCGCGCTTGCCGTCGTCGCGACCGATGCCTATATAGTCATAGCCATCGAGGGCTTTTTTCATGTCCTGAAGTTGTCCATACAGCACCTCTTGTGTCCCAAAGATATCAGGTGCCATAAAGTTCACCTGGTCGCAGATCACTTGGCAACGTTTGGTCCAAACATTGCCTTGAAGGCTGTCGTTGGCGTTTTTATAGCGGATGTTGTAGGAGCCCACAAGGAGTTGCTGGGCGGTCATTTGCAGGGTGACTGCAAACAGCAGGGTGATAAGAAAATGTTTTTTCATCTGATGGTGTTTTGTTATCGCAAAAATAAACAAAATACCATATCAACGCAACTTATTTCTTTGATAATGCGGGGCAACCACCAAAATGAAAAACACAAGGGATATGAGCACCGAACCTGAAGCCACCAAATAGGCAGTGGCAAAGGAGAAATGCTCAGCCAGCATGCCGCCGGAGAAGATGCCGATGCCCAGACCGAGGTCCCAGGAGGTTAGATAGGTTGAAGTGGCAGTGCCACGTTGGGCATTGGTACCCAGATTAATGAATAAAGCGTTGAACGAGGGGAAGGCAGCTCCGAAACCCAAACCGCAGCACAAGGCAATCAAAAGAAAAGCGATGGCAGTGTAGGTTGAGCCGATAGCGTTGACATAATGGCAAAGGCCTAGCCCCAGCAGGGCAAAGACAGTGATTCCAAGGCCCAAGGCAATGGTATGGGTGACCTTGCCCTTGTCAACCAACCTGCCTGCAAACAAACGCGAAGCGATCAGGCCCACGGCATACACCGTGAAAAACAATCCACTGCTGATAGTCAAGCCCATCTCCTTGGCATACAAGGCGATGTAATTGGAAATCTGGCCATAGGCAAAGGCTAGCATCAAGAATGAAACTCCAGCCAACAGCCCCTTAATCAAGATAAAACGGTCAAGTGAGATATGGGGCCGTTTCACGGGCGGCCGCACCTTGGTCTGGATACGCGAGGCAAACAACGTTGCCAAGAAACTGCAAGCCATGCAACCCATGAAGATGACATTGAAGCTGAGATGCTCATAAACAAATAGCCCTACCATAGGTCCCACAGCCATGGCGATATTGTTGGCCACGCCATAATAACCGATGCCCTCTCCCCTATGCTCCGATGGCACCACGTCAATGACTAAGGTGTTACCACCTACTGAAGTCAAGCCAAAAGCCAAACCATGAGCGACGCGAATGACAATCAACATTGTGATGGTGGCGGCGAAAGGATAGCCTATGAAGATGGCAGTGAAAAGCGACAACGCCAGCATATAAAGGGGTTTGCGTTTGAAGGTATCCATCATGTAACCCGAAAACGGACGTACTACCAAGGTGGCCAAGGTATAGCACGAAATCACCGTGCCGATGACGGCGTTACTTCCTTGAAACTGCTCAATAATGAAAAAGGGCAACACAGGCAGCAAGAGGTAAAACGAGAAGAAAAACAAGAAGTTAGCCGCACATAAGCAGAGATAATTCTTATTAAAAAGCTTTTCTTCCATGATAAGTTTTCGTTTTCGGGCTGCAAAATTAACAAAGAAGTCTTTATTATAAAGGAGTTTTTCGTATTTTTGCCGTATTAAGAAACGGGCATGGAGTTACTAGATCTATACGACAACGATTTAAGGTACACCGGACAGACAGTGGAACGGGGAAAAATGATTCCCCAGGGTCTGATGATTCCCATCGTGGCCGTGTTTATCCACAACAACGAAGGCAAGTACCTGATCCAGAAGGTCTCAGAGTCGAAAGGAGGCTACTACGCCACCACCGCCGGACACGTGAAATCGGGCGAGATGGACTTCACCATCTCCATGCAACGCGAACTGAAGGAAGAGCTAGGTCTCTGTGTCACCCAAAGTGAGTTGAAGCTCTTGAGAATCCGCCGCTACGGATACAAGTTCACCCTCCTTTACATGCTTAAGAGCAACGTCCCCATCGAGATGCTGCGCCTACAGAAGGAAGAGGTGGAATCCGTGCATTGGCTGAGCCGCGAGGAGATCGAGGGCTTATGCAATGAAGGGAAGTTCAACAAGATACACTATCAACTGCTTTTGGATTGTGAGGAACGGTTGACTATGCTGCATTTGAAGATAAAAGATAAGAAATAAAAGATAAAAGTTAATAGATTAAAAACATTTTGAAATGATTGCAAAAGAATTACTTAACCCTCGCAGCATCGTGATTTGCGGTGCTTCGTCTGACATTCATAAACCTGGCGGCAAGTCGCTGAAAAACCTTTTGGAGAGTCCCTTCAAAGGCCAAATCTATGCCGTCAACCCAAAAGAGACCGAGGTGCAAGGTGTGAAATGCTACGCCAAGGTGGACGACCTGCCACAGGTCGATTGCGCGCTGCTCTGCATCGCCGCCAAGTTCTGCGCCCAGACTGTTGACGTGCTGGCGAAGGAAAAGGGCTGCAAAGGCTTCATCATCATCAGCGCCGGCTTCTCGGAAGAGAACGCCGAAGGCGCCGCCATTGAGAAACACATCGTCGACACCATCAACTCGGTCGGCGGTTCGCTCATCGGCCCCAACTGCACCGGCTTCCTCAACGTGAACTACGCCGGCTGCTTCGACACCCCGATTCCAAAATTGGACCCCAAGGGCGTCGACTTCATCACGGGTTCAGGTGCCACCGCCGTGTTCATCAAGGAATACGGCATGAGCAACGGACTGAAGTTCAACAGCGTGTGGGCTGTGGGCAACTCGGCTCAATTAGGTATTGAAGACGTGCTGGAACACTTGGATGAGACCTTCGACCCTGAGAAGTCGTCGCACGTCATCATGCTTTATATGGAAAAGATTGGCGACCCGATGCGTCTGCTGAAACACTCACGCAGCCTGATCAACAAAGGCTGCCATATCGCTGCCATCAAGAGCGGCGGTTCCGCTGCAGGCTCACGCGCCGCCTCATCGCATACTGGCGCATTGGCCACCAACGATGCCGCTGTAGATGCCTTGTTCCGCAAAGCCGGCATCGTCCGCTGCCATAACCGTCAAGAGCTGACCACCGTCTGCGGCGTGTTCATGCATCCTGAGATCAAGGGCAAACGCTGCGCCGTCATCACCCATGCCGGCGGTCCCGCCGTAATGCTTACCGACGTGCTCAGCAACGGCGGCATGGAAGTCCCTCCGCTGAAAGACCATCCCGCCAGCGCTGCCCTGCTTGAGAAGCTTTTCGGAGGTTCCTCCGTGGGCAACCCCATCGACTTCCTCGCCACCGGCACCGCCGAACAGCTTGGCTACATCATTGATACCGTCGAGAACGAATACGACGAAATCGACTTCTCCGTGGTCATCTTCGGCTCTCCTGGATTGTTCAGCAACAAGGAGGTCTATGACCTGCTCGACGAGAAGATGAAGACCTGCAAGAAGCCCATCTTCCCAGTGCTGCCATCCATCATCAACGTGAAGGACGAAATCGAGGACTTCATCGCCAAGGGACGCATCAACTTCCCCGAGGAATGCGTCTTAGGCAACGCCATCTGCAAAGTCTATAACACCCCGAAGCCTCAGCCAGAACATGTGGAGCTGCCCAAGATCGATGTGGCACGCATCCGCAAGACCATCGACCGCTGCAAAGACGGCTATCTTGAGATCGCCGACTACAACGAGCTGCTCGATGCCGCCGGCATCAGCCGCAAGAAGAGCGTCGAAGTGAGCAAGAAAGAGGACGCCCTCGCCTTCGCCAAAGAAGTGGGTTGCTCGAAGGATGTGCCGCTTGTGATGAAGGTTGTTGGCCCGCTGCACAAGAGTGACGTAGGCGGTGTGACCCTGAATGTCAAAGACCTGGACACCGTAAGCAAGGAATTCGACCGCCTGATGGCCATCAAGGACACCTACGCCGTGGAGATGTATCCCATGCTTGACGGCACTGACGTCTATATCGGCGCCATCAAGGACCCGAAGTTCGGTCATCAGATCTTCTTCGGATTAGGAGGCATCTTCATCGAGGTGCTGAAGGACGTCCAATCGGCCCTCGCTCCCATCACTGCCGACGAGGCAAAGGAAATGCTCAAGCAGCTTAAGGGGTACAAGATCCTGCAAGGTGTCCGTGGCCAAGAGGGTGTCAACCTCGACCTCTACGCCGACCAAATCGCCCGTGTGAGCGCCCTCGTACAGGCCGCTCCCGAGATCGCCGAAATGGACCTCAACCCGCTGCTCGGCAATCCGCGCTACGTGACAGCCGTCGACGCTCGTATCAGAATCGAAAAATAAACGCTTATGATTACCAGCCGTTCCACCATCTACCTGATTTACGCCGTCCTGGTGCTCTTCACCTTTTTCGGCGACAAACTGTTGAAGAAGACCGATAGGACCTCCCGTATTCTGGGCTACCTGATATGCATCATCGGCGACCTGGGCATTCTGGCGAACGGTCTGTGGACCTATTTCAAATACAAGGAAACCAACTATGAGATCGCCTCCCAGACCGGCTTCGTGCTGGGAGGCATCATCTTTGGCGTATGCGTTCTCTGTCTGCTAGGACGATACTGGCAGAACAAGGAATTGGACAAAAGAAGAAAATACGATCAGGAAAAATCATGAAAAAAGCCGACCTCATCACGATATTAATCGTCGCCGCAGTGGTTTGCGGCTTCGCCTTCATCCCAGGTGCTTGGGACTGGTTCAACACCACCACCGCCAAGCACGGCCTGCTGATGAGTTTCTTCAAGTTTGCCCTTCTCGGCACTTTTGGCGAGATGTTGGCCTTGCGCATCCGCGAAGGCGTGTATATCAAGAAAGGTTTCGGGTTATTGCCCAAACTCTTGGTTTGGGGCGTGTTGGGTGTAGTCATTGCCTCGGCCATGACTATCTTCAAGACGGGTACCGTCAAGTTGTTGGATGGCGGCTTCCACCTCAACGGCAAGGCTGCCGAATGGTTCGCTGGCAGCCTTAGTTGGGGAAAGTTCTTCGTAGCCCTTTGCGTAAGCGTGCTGATGAACACGCTGTTTGCACCGGTGTTCATGACCTTCCACAAAATCACCGACATCCACATCGCCGAGACCGGGGGCTCGCTTAAAGGCTTTTTCAGCAGTCCCCTGCAAATCCGCGAGGCCCTTTCAAAGAAGATCAATTGGGATATCCAATATGGTTTCGTCTTTGCCAAGACCATCCCGCTGTTCTGGTATCCCGCCCACACCATCACTTTCCTGCTGCCCCCGACCCTTCAGGTGCTGTTTGCCGCCTTCCTGGGCGTGGTCCTCGGCGTGTTATTGAGCATTAAAAAATAAACATATGAAAACCTACAAGTTCTTCAGAGGTCTGCTGAAAGCCTCGGCTTTCGCCACTGTGATGTTCGTGATGCAGGCTTGCTACGGTGCGCCTCATCCTGTTGAGGAGTACGACTACGACGAGGAGGAATACGTCGTTGACAACGACACCATCCAAGACGTCGATCAACAAGCCACCATCGAGGCTGAGGCTGAATAATCATGCTTCAGGCCTTCCATAACTATTTCCGGAAGAAGGAGACCCAGCTTCACGAGTTGGACTATCTCTTCTGGGAATGCACCCAACGATGCAACCTCAACTGTCGGCACTGCGGTTCCGATTGCACGGCGTCGTCGTTGTATCACGACATGCCCTTTGAGGATTTCTTGAAGGCCATCCAACCTCTTGAGAACCGATTCAAGCGCAACTCCATCCTGATCGTCATCACCGGAGGCGAGCCTTTGGTACGCAAGGACCTTGCCGACTGTGGACGGCAGCTGCGGCAACATGGCTTCCCCTGGGGCATCGTCAGCAACGGCTGGGCCTACGACGAGGCTCGCCATAAAGAGCTGATGTCCACCGGATTGTGCAGCGTCACCTTCAGCCTCGACGGATTGCGCGACACCCACGACGCCTTCCGCAAACGCCAAGGCAGCTTCGACCATGCGCTCCAAGCCATCGATTTGGTGGCCAACGAGAAGCGGAAACTCGCCTACGACGTGGTCACCTGCGTCAGTCCGGTGAACCTACATGAACTAGAAGAACTGAAACAACTGCTTATCGAGCACCACGTAAAGGCTTGGCGTTTCTTCACCATCGAGCCCATCGGTCGCGCCGCCAACGACCCTAACCTACAACTCAACAACGAGCAGTTTCAACAACTGATGGACTTCATCGTCGCTACACGCAAGGAAGGCAAGATCGACGCCAAATTCAGCTGCGAAGCCTACGTGGGACCTTACGAACGCAAGGTGCGCGACTGGTATTACTTCTGCCGGGCCGGCATCACCATAGGGTCCATCCTAGTGGATGGCTCCATCTCCGCCTGCCCCAACATCGACCGCCGCTTCGCACAAGGCAATATCTATCAAGATGACTTCCTCGATGTCTGGGAAAACCGATTCCAGCCTTTCCGCGACCGCAGCTGGATGCGTACGGGCATCTGTAGCGATTGCAAGGTTTACAAAAACTGTCTGGGAGGCGCTTTTCACCTACACAGAAAAGATTCTGAGGGTATCCTGATGTGCCATTATCAGAAGATAGAAGACAGAAGAAAGAAGTAAGAAGAAAATTTTTTTAAAAAAAATCATTTTTTTCTTGACAGCAATGTTTTTTGTTGTAATTTTGCAGTGTACTAATTCACTAATACACTAATAAATCACAATAAAAAACCAATTTAAAATGATTGAAATCAAGAACTTAGACTTCGGCTACAAGTATCAGCCCGTCTTCAAGAACATCAGCCTGAACTTCGAGAAAGGCAACATTTACGGATTATTGGGTGAAAACGGTGTGGGTAAGACCACCCTGTTGAAGCTCATCAGCGGGTTGCAGAAACCCACCGCCGGCGAATGCATGGTGGATGAGGTCGCCCCCTTCAACCGTTGGCCCGAGACCCTTCAGAAGGTCTATTTCATCTCCGAGGATTTTGCCATCCCCGAGGGAACACCTATTAATAATTTAAAAGAGCTTGCCCCCTTCTACCCCAACTGCAACGAAGCCCAGTTCATGGAGCTCTGCAAGGAGATGGAAGTCGATCCCACCCGCAAGTACGGCGAGCTTTCCTTCGGCCAGCAAAAGAAATGTTTGATCGCCACTGCCTTGGCCCTCAACACCGACTACCTGCTCCTTGATGAGCCCACCAACGGTTTGGACATCCCCTCCAAGACCTTGTTCCGTCAGGTCATCGCCAAGCATGCCAACGAGAACCGCACCATCATCATCTCCACCCATCAGGTGAAGGACGTGGAGAACCTTATCGATCCCATCATCATCCTCGACCACGACGAGGTGCTGTTGAAGGCCACCTTCCGCACCATCACTGAGAAGCTTTATTTCGACTACGGCACCGTGAAGGACGACGATGCACTTTACAGCGAGATGATTCCAGGCGGCTACGTCAACGTCACTCTCAACCCCGAAGGTGTCGACAGCAAGGTCAGCGTGGAGATTCTCTTCAACACCGTGATGAAGAACAAGGAAACCATCAAGAAAATCTTTGGTTAAGAAAGGGCTAAGTCATGAATAACAGATTTGATTTGAAACGTTTCGGTCAGGTCGTTGCCGAGGATTGGAAGCTCTACCTCCGTCGGTTCGGTGTCACCTTGATTGTATGGGCCAGCCTTCCCGTCCTGATCTGGATCACCTCCTTGGTGTTTGATGTTGTGATCGACCCCGGGACACGTGCCGGTTTCATCGCCGCTTTCATCATCGCTACGGTGATGACCGTTCCTGCCAACATGTACGGCAAAGCCAACCTGTCGCGCGAAGGTGTCAGTTTCGCCATGCTGCCCGCCACCAGTTCCGAGAAGTTCTTGAGCATGGTGCTCTACTGTTCCATTGTCACCCCCCTCTTTTGCGGTCTTGGCGCTTGGGCGGTAGACTCACTTCTGACCCTTCTCCCCTTTGGTGGTTTCAAGGAATTTGTCATCCCTTTCGAAATGGATCACCTTTTCCATAATCTTCTTTTTGCGGCCATGCTTTTCCTCACTGAATCAGCCCTCTTCATGCTGGGCAACATGATCTTCAAGAAACGCAAGACCGGCAAGACCTTCGCTTGGATTCTCCTGATCCTCTTTGTGTTGACACTGATCATCCAGATTGATTTCATTTGGAATGGTCTGGACTACCTTATGGTACAAATCACAAGTCCCATTGCTGCCTATTGGTTTGGTATCGCTATATTGCTAGTCCTCACTACCGGCCTCAATTTGTTTACTTATCGTAGAATCAAGAACCAAAAATATTAATATATATGAATAACACATTCGATCTCCACCGTTTCGGGAATCTCCTTGCTTTCGACGGCAGGAGGTACATCCGCAACTTCGGCCTGACCCTCGCCATTCTATGTGGCATTCCTCTCGTGGGTTGGCTCCTCACATTGATCTTTGGATTCACCATGCCCACCCTGCCCCGTTGGATAACCATGTATATCCTCGTGATGTTGGGCATCATTCTGGTCCCCGCCAAGGCTTTCGGCGACATCAATCTCTCCCGTGAGGGAGTACGTTTCGCCATGCTGCCTGTCTCCAATCTGGAGAAGTTTTTCAGCTACTTGCTCTTCTGTCTTCTGACCCCTGTAGTCATCCTCCTCGCTTCATGGGGCATCGACTCCTTGTTGACGCTGCTTCCCTTTGGAGGATTCACACATTACATCAGGAGCTTGGGATTCGGGAATGTTATGAATGATTTCTTCGTCGAGATCAGCGAGATGGCCGGTGAAGACATCACTGACGCAGAAGGTTTCGATGTGCTTATGAACATGTTCGGTTCGGGTTATACCTACAGCTTCATCATCGGAATCATCTTCAACGTGGGTGTCTTTATGCTTGGCAACCTGCTGTTCAAGACCCATAAGACCGCCAAGACTTTGGGCTGCATGATCGGTATCTCTTATGTCATCTCCATGATCAGGCAGATCTTCCTCATCGCTATGGGCAAGTCCTTTTTCTTGAATCCAGAAACGATCAACGACATCAGCACCATCGCCGATCTCACCACTAGCACAGTTTTCTTCAACAATATCTTTGAAACCATTCTTACCCTCGGCCTATACATCGGCCTTTTCTTTAAACTAAAAACCCAAAAATATTAAACCATGGAATTCAACGCACATAAACCCATATACCTACAGATCTGCGACCAGCTTTATGGACGGATCTTGAGCGGAGAGCTCAAAGCTGACGACCGGCTTCTTTCGGTACGTGACCTTGGCATCGAGCTCGGTGTCAACCCCAACACCATCATGCGCTCCTACGAGACCATGACGGCATCGGGTATCATTTATAATAAACGTGGCATCGGCTATTTTGTGGCTGAAAATGCCAAAGAACTGGTGCTCAGCCAGATGCGGGATGAGTTCCTCGAAAAGGAGCTGCCCGAAGTCATCAAAAAGATGAAGCTCTTGGGCATCGGTCTGGATGAAATTAGCAAACAATATTAATAACAACGACATGAACGAAATACTTCGCGTGGAGGGGCTTAGCAAGACCTTCAAACTCTCACGCAAACAACAGAAAATTGAGCGCACCAACAGCAAGGTGATTGTGGCGGTAAACGACCTCTCGTTCACTGCCAACAAAGGCGAGATTTTCGGCCTGTTGGGTCCCAACGGCGCCGGCAAGACCACCACTTTGCGCATGCTCTCCACCCTGATCCACCCCGACAGCGGCGATGCCATCCTCGACGGCTACAGCGTAGTAAGCCAGCCCGAGGAGGTCCGCGGAAAGATTGGATTCCTCACCTCCGAACTGAAGCTGGAGGACTTCTTCACCCCTAATTACCTGTTCGACTTCTTCAGTCAACTGCATCATGTTGATGAGACCACCTGCAGGCAACGCAAACAGCAGATGTTCAGCCGCTTCGGCATCGACAAGTTCGCCGAGGTAAAAGTGGCCAACCTCTCCACCGGCATGAAACAGAAACTCTCACTGGTGATCTCGTTGGTGCACGACCCCGACATCATCATCTTCGACGAGCCCACCAACGGTCTCGATGTGTTAACCGCACGTACCGTGACCGACTACCTTCAGGAACTGCGTAACGAGGGCAAGACCGTCATCCTCAGCACCCACATCTTCAGTCTCGTAGAAAAACTCTGCGACCGTGTGGGCGTCATCATCGACGGACACATGATCACCTGCGGCACCCTCGACGAGGTCTGCAACGGCCTCTCGTTGGAAGACCGTTTCTTTGAAATCTATAAAGAACAGAAAGGAGGCGAGGAATGAAAACGGAGAATAATACTTGGACCATTATTAAGAAAGAGTTCGCACGCTTTTTTGGCGACAGGCAGCTGCTGTTCACCTCGGTCATCATGCCTGGTTTGCTCATCTACATCATTTATAGCCTCATGGGTAGTGGCATGAGCAAGATGGCCACCGAAGGCGCCAACGAATCCGTGTTTGTACGGGTGGAGAACCTACCAGAGAGCGTGGCTCCGTTATGGGAAAACCTTCCCGCCACCATCATGGTTCCTCAGACGCTCACCCAAGAGGACATCAACAACCTGGAAAGCAAGGACCTCAATGAGGTGCTGGTGCGTTTCCCTGCAGGATTCGATACGCTGGTGGCTTCCTACAACCCCCAAAGTGGCGAGATGGCTCCTAATGTGGAGATCTATTACAACTCAGCCAATAACGCCTCTTCAAGGGTATATCACGTTTTGGAAGGCTCACTCACGTCCTACGAGAACCAGTTGAGCAACCGGTTCGACATCAACAGGGCCGACACAGAGGAGGCTCAGTTCGACATGGCCAGTCAGGACGATGTGCTGGGTAGCATCCTCTCCAAGCTCATCCCAATGCTCATCCTGATGATGCTCTTCAGCGGCGTGATGGCCATCGCCCCCAGTTCCATCGCCGGCGAGAAGGAGCGTGGCACCATCGCCACCCTGCTCGTCACCCCGATGCGCCGAAACGAACTGGCTCTGGGCAAGGTGGTCTCATTGAGTGGCATGGCCCTGTTGAGCGGCCTCTCCAGCTTCATCGGCATCGTGCTCTCGCTGCCTAAGATGATCCAAGCCGACACCGAAGGTATTGAGATTGGGCTCAACTACACCAGCGCCGACTATGTGGTGCTGTTGCTCACCATCCTGGGCACAGTGCTCATCATGGCCTCGGTGGTGAGTATGCTCTCGGCCTTGGCCAAAGACGTCAAGAATGCTGGCACCATGATCGTCCCCTTCATGTTGGTGGTGATGTTCTGCGGCTTGACACCCATGTTCCAGAGCGGCACTCCAGAGAACCTGACAGCCTACCTCATCCCCTTCTACAACTCCATCCAGGTGATGACCGCCACTTTCGCCCATGAGATGAAATGGATGCCCGCCATCGTCATGCTAGTCTCCAACGTGGCCTATACCGGCATCGCCGTCTGGGGTCTCACCCGTATGTTCAACAGTGAAAAAATAATGTTCTCAAAATAAACAAACCCGTCATGAAAAAAACAATCCTATTATTCATCGCCATCTTGGGCTGCACCACACTGTTTGCCCAGATGGGACTCGAAACGACAACCTACCACCTCGACAACGGTTTGAAGGTCGTACTATGCGAGAACCACGACCAGCCGGAAGTGTATGGCGCCGTGTATGTCCACGCAGGCAGTAAGAACGACCCCGCCGACGCCACTGGCATGGCCCACTATTTCGAGCATATCATGTTCAAGGGCACCGACCGCATCGGCACCATTAACTGGGAAAAGGAAAAAGTGTATCTCGACAGCATCAGCCTGATGTACGACAAGTTGCACGAGACCTCCGACCCGGCAGTCCGCAACGCCATCCAGATGAAGATTAACGAGCTCTCCATCGCCTCTACCGACTATGCCATCCCGAATGAAGTCGACGTGATCCTCACCCAGATGGGCGGCAAGAGCCTGAATGCAGGCACCTCCTACGACCAGACCATGTTTTACAACATCTTCCCCTCCAACCAAATCTCCAAATGGATGGACGTGTATGTGGAGCGTTTCCGCAACCCAGTGTTCCGCCTGTTCCAGAGCGAGTTGGAAGCCGTTTATGAAGAGAAGAACATGTACGGCGACGGCCCCATCAACGCCTTCCAGGAATATATGTTCAAAGAGGCCTTCGGCGACCACCCCTACGGTCGTCCCGTGATCGGCTATACCGAACATCTTAAGAACCCGCAACCCGCCAAGATGCGCGAGTTCTTCAACACCTACTATGTTGCCAACAACATGACCCTCATCCTTGTCGGCGACTTCAACATCGAGGAGATCAAGCCCATGATTGCCGAGAAGTTCGGCACTTGGCGCAGCGGTGAACTCCCCAAGGAGCCCACTTACACCCTGCCCAAGTTCAACGGTCCCACCGTCAAGGAAGTGCGCATGACACCCATGAAGATCGGTGCCCTGGTATTTCCTGGCGTCAAGAACTCCGACCCCGACCTGATTCCGCTCACGATGGCATGTAGCATCTTCTTCAACGGCGAGACCGGTCTTGCCGACAAGCTGACCCTAGACGGCGAGTTGATGGGCTCTGTGCTGATGCCTCTGTCGTTGGAAGACCAAGGCGCCATCCTGATGCTGATCATCCCCAAGATCCTTGGACAGTCGCACGAAGAAGCCGAGACCCTCGTCTTTGACTGCCTCGACAAGCTGAAACGCGGCGAGTTCAGCGACGAGTTGTTCGAAGCCATACGCATGGAGATGCTGATGAGCCGCATCCGAGCCACCGAGGACCTCAACAATCTAGCCAACCTCTTCCTTGAGATGGAAAGCTCCGGCCAGACCTACGAAGAGTTCCTTGCCGAGACAGAGCGTATCAAGAAGATCACCAAGGAAGAAGTGGTCGCCATCGCCAACAAATACTTCGGCAACGACTATCTCGACATCCGTTCCAAGATGGGATTCCCCGACAAAGACAAGGTCGAGAAGCCCAGCTGGAAACCTCTGGAGGCCAAAAACACCAACATGAAGTCAGACTTCGCCAAGATGATCGAGGCTGAAGAAGTACCCGAGGTCACCCCGCAAGTCATCAAGTTCGGCGAAGACGTGAAGATCACCGACATCTGTGACGGCTTCAAGCTCTACTCCGCCATCAACCCCGTCAACGACCTCTTTGAGTTGGAGATACACTTCAATTACGGCACTCTCGACGATCCCGATCTCGAACGTGCTTCCAGCTATCTTTCCGTTCAAGGCACCGAAGACATGCCTTATCAGGAGTTTGCCCTGGAACTTCAAAAGATGGGCGCCCGTTTCTACACCTATGCTGAAGACAACGAATTTGTCGTAACCATCTCCGGTTTTGAGAAGGATCAAGAGAAATTGTTGGAAATGTGTTACAACAAGCTCTACCATCCCTCCAACGACGAGAGCCAGATTGCCACTCTTGTTGATGGCGAAAAGATGGGAATCCAGACCCAGAAGGAGGACGCCTCCACTTGGGCCAGAGCCGTCCGTTCCTACGCCCTGTACGGTGAGAAGTCGAGTTTCCTGAATCACAGCAGCCTCAAGGAATGGTCGAAACGCAGCGGTGCCGAGCTTTTGGCTGAGATCGCTGAGGCCTTGAAATACGACGGATATGTAACCTACACTGGCAACCAGTATCCCGAGGTGATGGTCCAGTCGCTCAAGAGCCACCGCATCCTTCCCCTGAAGCCTCTTAAAGGCGAGAAGAAAGTCCTTGTCGAGCAGCGATTCACCGAGCCTCAGGTGTTCTTCGCCCCCAACAAGAAGTTCCGTCAGAGCAACATCTGGTTCTATGTACCCGGCGAGAAGCTGAGCCTTGAGGACGAAGCCCTTGCAAGTGTGTTCAGCAAGTATTTCGGCACCGACATGTACTCAATTGTGTTCCAGGAGATTCGTGAGTTCCGCTCGTTGGGTTATACGGCATACGCCCATTACACCTTCGACGATTTACAGCGCAAGCCCGGCTATCTGAACGGTTTCTTGGGCACACAGGGCGACAAGACCTTCGATGGCATCGATGCTTTCAGCGGTTTAATCAAGGACATGCCCGAGCGCGAGGAGAAGTTCAACGCCTCGAAGGAAGCCTTGCTCAAGTCGAGGGCCAGTCAGTACTACACCTTCCGCAGCAAGCCTGGCATGGTTCAGTATTGGATGTGGAAGGGATACGACCACGACCCGCGCGCCGAGGTCACCGAGCGCATCCGCAAAGCCGAGTTCAAGGATGTGATCGGTTTCTACAACCGCATGATCAAGGACCGCCCGGTCATCATCATGATGTCAGGCCCGAAGAGCGTCAGCAAAAAAGAGCTTGGCAAGTATGGAACGGTCACCAAGCTGAAGTATAAGAAGATCTTTAAAGAATGATGAATTAAGAATTAAGAATTAAGAATTAAGAATTTAGAGATAGAGGGCTGGTTCACAAGTGTGGGCCAGCCCTCTAAATTATAAATTCTTAATTGTTAATTATTTCGGAAGTTGTGCGCCAAAGTCTTTAATGGCACCGAACATCTTCAGTGCATCCTCGAAGGGATAGCGGTTGGCGAACATGGTGGTTGTTGATTTCATAGTACCTGTTTGGTTCATGCCCATGGCTGAACGGAATTGGTTCTCAGGTGAGTTGGGATTGCTGCTAAGGGTTTCTTTGTAAGAAACATTGATGAAGCCGTTGAGGTAGGCCTCGTTGATCTTGCCTTTGAGCACGCTCGGGTCGGTGAGGCGCACGCAGCCGTCGATCTGGGCCAGCTGTTCCACTTCCTCGAAGTCCTCGCAGTCGACGCGCATGTAGAGGCCGCCGCCAGGCAGTGTGAGGTCGCCTTGTTTGTTCAGAAAGAACATGTTATGTTCAGAAGTGGTGACCTTACGGGCTTCTCTGTCCTTAGGAGTATCGACACGGCAACGGTCGAGGCCAGCGAAGGCGCTGCAGCCGATGATGTTGTGGTGGACATAGCTGTCGGTGCGGTTGTTATAGCGGAAACCCCAGCCCATGTCGCCAAGGTCTTTCAGGCGAGTCCAGGTGAAGAGGACGGTGTTGTTGCAGAACTCCACCTCCATGTTGAGGTTGGCGTCGCCACCCCACACGTCGCAGGCCATCATACGGTTGTTGATGAAGATGTTGTTGTCGATGAGGAGATTGCAGTGGAACTGGCCGGCGATGCCGTAGTTGGGGGCATTCACGAAGGCGCAGTTACGGATGGTGATTTGTTTGCAGTTGGGGTTCTCGAGATAGATCTCGCGAGTCTCGGTGGTGTACACATTGGTCTCGTCGAGGTTGGCGCCACCCTTGCCGGAGGTGCCGATGGGGTTCATCATGGGGCACTCCACGCCCTCGGGCTTGCCTTCGCCTTTGACGTTATAGGAGATGCTGTTGCCACGGTCGAACAGCAGACCGTCGATGACGATTTCGCCTTTGGGGTTGTTCACCTTGATGATCATGGTGCCAAGGCCCGAAGCGGTGCCATTGGAGGCTGCTGTAGGCTGGACCATGGTGCGATATTTCAGCACGTCGCGCTGTGAGAAATCGGTGTTGTAGCCACCATAGATCTTCACGCATTTGGTGACAGGGATGTTACCCTTGTCGAGGGTGCCGAAATAGTTGCCTTCAGCCACATAGATGGTAGCGCCTTCCGGAACGGCATCAATGGCTTTCTGAATGTTCTTGAAAGGAGCGTCTTTGCTACCGTCGTTACGGTTGCTACCAGTGCTCTTTGAAACATAGTAGGTCTGGGCGCTGGCTGCCACAGTAAAAAGCATGGCAGCGAAAAGCAAAAAGAAAGATTTTTTCATGGTTTATATTTTAAAGATTGACAATTACAAAAGGATAATAAAAAGAAATTATCGTGCCAAACTTCCAACTGTCCATCAGAAGATCCAGGCCAGAAGGACGTAGAGCCAGTGGGCGGCGATGCCTGCCACCAGGCCTCCAATGGTATGGGCTCCGATGGCTTTGCCGATGAGTTTGCGATAGCCGAGGCTGTCGAGCATGGCGGTATGGGTGGAGAGGTAACCGCTCCAGCACATGCCCATGGCGGTGAACACTGCGATGGCGTTGTTGTCGATGATGCCTTCCGAGATGAAGCGCGGCACCAGACCCAAGGCGGCTCCCACGGCACCGAGGGCGGTGATGGGGAACGATATCAGGGCACCGAACTTGAATCCGAAGAGCCAGTTGAACACCACATTAATCTTATCCGCCAGCATGGTGATCACGGGGACGCCTTCGTAGGCGACACCGAGATACTCGCCATTCTCGCCAGCGGGGCCGAAGGTGAGCATCATGACCACGGTGGAGATGCAGAGTACGCCTGGGATGATGGCGAGGCCAATGGAGACGCCTTCCTTGCCTCCGTCGAGGATGCCATTGAGAAAGCGTTGGAGCACCGTACCCTCGCTCTTATAGGTGATCTCCTGTTCGTTGCCTTCGAGAGCACCTTCAATGGCAGGCGCATCCATCTCAGGATAGGTTTTAAGCGTGGAACGCTGCATCAATCGAGTGGATACGATGCTTCCGATGAAGGCACCCACGAGACCGACTGCGGCACCAGTGCCAAAGCCCTTGCCGATCATGAAAGCGATGACCACGAGACCCATGCCGAAGGCAGTGCCGAAGTTGGTCAAGGAAACAAGCTGGTATTTCTTGAAATATTGGGCGAAGTTCTTGTCGTGTGCCAAAGAGATGATGGCCGGGTTGTCACTCAGGAAAGTCATCACGGCACCCAAGGCGGCAACGCCCGGCAAATTGTATAGCGGCTTCATGAGCGGGCGAAGGATATTCTCCATCAATCGGACGACGCCGAACTCGATGAGCAGCTTGCTGATGCCACCCATCAGCACGCAGATAGCCATGATGTAAAACACGGTCTCCAGCAGCAACTGGTAAGCGGTCTGCATGAAGGTGTTCAACATCATCGGGAGAGTCATCTTATAGGCGAGCAGCCCAAAGAAGCCGAAGAAGACGATGAGGAAGATGAGCGCCTCGAAACTTCGCTTGGTAGTGAATCTCAGGGGCTTTTTCAGTTTCTCTTCAATTCTCTTGAAGAGCTTTTCCACCCTATCGTGGTAGGACAGGGTGTTTCGTTTGGGGGTGTTGTATTTGGTCCTAGGCATAACGGATTATTTGTTGACATGAAGCAAATCGACTTTCCAGGTAAGGCCGAGGTTGGCTTGGAACATATCTACGCCATCCACATTAGTATGGGAGCCACAGAGATGGAGTCGAAGGTTTCGGCCTCCCATGGGATAGTATTCGAAGCCGAGACTTTCGAAATCGACTTTCTTGCCTGGGGTCACATACTGGTCGTAGGCTTCGGTATTAGGCAGCTGTGCCCTGTTGAAGTCGTAACCGGCTTTGGCAAAGACAATCCATTTCGGTCCGATGTCGACGCCGATGCCATAGATAGCCGTCAGGTCTTGGCCGAAGAACTGTTTCTGCTCGAACGAAGCGCGGTTGATGACGTCGAGATACATCTCCACGCCATTGAACTGCAGCTTGTTGCCCAAGGCAATATAGTTGATGTATTTACCCGGTTGGTATTCGATGATGTTGGTTGAATAGGCCGTCTTGAAGGCTCCGAAGTTGCCGTACCACATCAGGTTATAGGCGTAGATGCTCTGCATAGCCTGGTTGATGAACGGCGAGTTGCACATCTGGATGAGCACATGGTTTTTGCCTGAATCGTCCTTGAAATTCAGCGATGCGCCCACCTCGTAACAGCACACGGTGTTCCAAAACTCGGTACCGTAATAAATATCGATGGGGTTGGTGTCATATTCCCATCCGCCGATGGCCACCACTTGCTTACCTGCCGACAGGAAGAGGTTGTCGGTGAAGTTCCAGTTGAGATAGGCCCAGTCGGTGCCTTGGAAGAAGGTGTTGGCGAAGCCGATGTTGGGCGCATTGATGCGTTGGCGCAGATGATAGGAGAACTTGCTTCCGATGTTGCCGTCCAGTGCCACCACGAGATATTTTCCCGCAAAGCCGTGGTCAGAACTCGGTGCAACGGTGTCGTGCCCAGGATGATAATTAATTGTGAAATCGGCGCGGGTATTCAATTGGAGGTTATCCAATGTGAACAGCTTATCCTGCGCATTGGCTAGTATGGCAACCGCCAAACAAAAAGACAGAAGGATAAATTTTTTCATAGCAATCCAAAAATCGCACAAATATAATGAGAATTCCCAAACACACCCAAAGGAAACAACAAAAAAAAGCCGCCTCGCAATGATGCGAAGCGGCTTTAAATTATAAATTCTCAATTATTAATTCACCTCAATACTCTGAACGAGGGCCTTCTTCTCTTCGACCGTCACTCTAGGCAAGATGACTTCGAGGATACCGTTTTCGACCTTGGCCGTGATCTTTTCGCGGTGGATGTCTTCAGGCAGGACCAAGGTGTTACGGAACTGTTCGGTGGTGAACTCGCGGCGCAGGTAACGCACGTTGTCATCTTTCTTCTCTTCCTTGTGGCATTCCTTGTTCATTTCCACGACCAAGTTGCCATCGGCGTCGATGCTGATCTTCAGGTCTTCCTTCTTCAGGCCAGGCACTGAATACTGGATCAGGTAGTTTTCTTTGTTTTCAATGATGTTCATCTTGGGTTCTGAATATGAAACGGTGTCCATGTTCATCAGCTCGTTGAATAAGGTAGGAATGAAATCCTGAGTTCTTCTAGTCAGATACATAACTAAATCTCCTATTTTTAATTGTTATACTTTGTCATTTCGTTTTGTCATTGCTTCTTTCGCAACGACGATTCCTCCTTAGTCAATTTCTGGACCAAACGAAAAAAGCGGCCTTTTCAAGCCGCTTTTTGATTAATACATGTCATTTTGTCAGTTTTTCATGCAAATCTAGCAGAAAAGCATGACAATTATTCAGTTTTCCGTTCTCCATTACTTTTGGAACAGATCTTTGATGCCGCCGATGGAGCCCAGCATATTGGTAGCCTCGTAGGGCAGGTAGACGGTCTTGTTTTGCTGACCGGAGGCGATTTCTTTCAGAGCTTCGACGTATTTCACGGCGAGGAGGTAGTTCACGGGGTCGGCGCCACCGCTGGCCACGGCCTCCGTGATGTTGCGGATGGCGGTAGCTTCGGCTTCGGCTTGGAGGATCTTGGCGCGGGCTTCACCTTCGGCTTTGAGAATGTTGGCCTGTTTGTCGGCCTCGGCCGCGTTGATCTCGGCCTGTTTCTCACCTTCGGAATTCAGGATCTGGGCTTGTTTCTCACCTTCGGCCTTCAGGATTTCGGCACGACGGTTACGTTCGGCCTGCATCTGGAGTTCCATGGTGCGGCGGATGCTCTCGGGCGGGGTGATGTCCTGTAATTCTACGCGGTTCACCTTCACGCCCCATTTGTTGGTGGCGTCGTCGAGCACGGTGCGGAGTTTCGAGTTGATGGTGTCGCGTGAGGTCAGGGTCTCATCGAGTTCCATCTCACCCACCACGTTACGGAGCGTGGTCTGAGTCAGCTTCTCGATAGCTACGGGAAGATTCTGGATTTCATAGACCGCCTTCATGGGATCGACAATCTGGAAATACAGCAGGGCGTTGATCTCGGTCATGACGTTATCCTTGGTAATAACGCTCTGTTTGTCGAAGTCATACACCTGTTCACGCATGTCGATACGCGAGGTGGCCCACAGGCGTCCGTCCTGACGGCGGGCTACCGTTTCTTTAGCCTTCTCGATGATGGGAAGGATGACGTTAATTCCTGCGTTGAGGGTCCGGTTGTATTTACCGAGACGCTCAACAATCATGGTCTCCGACTGGGAGACGATTTTGATGCCCCTGAGAATATAAATCACCACAAGGGCAGCCAGAATAATGAGTACGACATTTAATGGAGTCATGATTAATGTATTTAGATTAATAATAGTATTTTATGCCAAGGCGAAGATTAATAAACGAAGGTGTTTCTATAGATTGGTGGTATTCTATCCACATTGTTTGTTGAAAGTAGGAGCATATCAACGCCGTTGCTGAAAGCGAAAAACGGTCTGAAAGATTATACTCGAATGAAAAATCGGAGCAAGCCCCTGCAAGAGTATTTCGATCCATTGACTTGCGGGACACTTCAAGTCCAGACAAACGATTGGCGTAATGATAACAAACCAAATAGCTCGAGCCAAGAGAAGCGGAAACCGACAGGACCTTAGTACACTGCCATCGATAGCCGAATAAAACAGGTACGTCGAAATAGGAAGATATTATTGGTTGGGTTTGCGACGCACCCCTGACAAAACGATAATTCTCAAAAAACAAACCCGATTTAATAAAAGTTGCTCCATGCCGCTGTTTCATCTCAACACCAACCAAAGCACCCGCTTGATACATTGCCTGGGGACGATTGATTGTGTTTTTTTGCAGGGAAACCGCAAAACGCGCACCGCCTGACACCTCAACGAAAGGGACAAATCTATTGTTCTGGGCAAGGCCTGACTGAACAAATAGTCCGATAAGAAACAACGTTATGAATTGGCGCATCATTGTTACATAGCATTAATTGCTTTTACTGTAAGGATGATGCTATCCAACTTGACAATCTCCACGGGAGTGCCTTTTTCGATGACGGAACCGTCTTCTGAAACGGCTTTCCAGTCGTCGCCGTCAACGGCCACGCGACCGGTGAGCTGGGAGGCGTCTATACGTTCCGAAACCACGGCTCGTTTGCCAACAAGGGCGTCGGCATTGGTCTTGACGTCTTTCGACTTGCGGTCCATGAACTTCAGCATGAAGGGACGCAAGAAGATGAATGTCAACATCGAGACCACCACAAAGATAAGGATCTGCCAGGTAAGCCCCGCACCAATGCCCGCGGCTATGGCGGCGACAGCGGCACCAATGGCGAAACAGATGGAGCCGAAAGCGGCGGTGCAGATTTCAAGAATGACCAATAGGATAGCTACGATAAGCCAAATCTGATATGCTTGCATTTTAATTAGAATTAAGAATTTAGAATTAAGAATTAAGAATTATGCAAAGGTAAGATTTTTGTATCTTTGCCGCAACAATTTTAAATACATTTTTTATGCTCAAAAAACACATTCCAATGATAGCTTTAAGTGTTATCGTCATGGCTTCCTGCGGCCACACCGAAAAGCAGGAAACTCCCGCTCCAAACCCATTCCTGACGGAATATCAGACCCCCTTCAAGGTCGTGCCCTTCGACCAGATCAAGACCGAGCATTACATGCCCGCGTTTGAAGCCGGCATGAAGGAACAGCTCGAGGAGATTGACGCCATCGTCAACAACCCCGAGACGCCCACCTTCCAGAACACCATCCTGCCCTTCGACAAGTCGGGCGAGACCCTCGACCGCGTCAGCAACGTGTTCTTCAACATCCTGGAATGCAACAGCGACGACGAACTGCTGGCCTTGGCCGAGCAAGTCATGCCGATGCTCTCGAAGCACGGCGACGCCATCTCAATGAACCCGAAACTCTTCGAGCGCATCGATTACGTCTATCAGCACCGCGATGAGATGGGATTGGACGACCAGCAGATCCGCGTGGTGGAGAAATACCATCAGGACTTCGTCCGTAGCGGCGCCGCCCTCGACGACGAGAAGAAAGCCGAGTTGAGCCAAATCAACGAGCAGCTCTCCACCTTGAGTCTGCAATTCGGCAACAACCTGTTGAAGGAAAACAGCGGTTACAAGCTCGTCATTGAGAACGAGGCCGACCTCGCTGGTCTGCCCCAAGGCAGCATCGACGCAGCCGCCCAGCAAGCCAAAGCCGACGGCATGGAAGGCAAATGGGTGTTCACCCTGAGCAAGCCCAGCCTCATCCCCTTCTTGCAGTATGCCGACAACCGCGACCTGCGCCAGCAGATGTACACCGCTTATTATAACAGAGGTGACAACGGCAATGAGTACGACAACAAGGGACTCATCAAGCAGATGCTCCAGCTGCGCCAGCAGAAAGCCCAACTCCTTGGTTACGACTGCCACGCCAACTTCGTGCTGGCCGTCAACATGGCCCACGATGCCGCCACCGTCGACAAATTCCTTGAAGACATCTTCAACCCCGCCCAGCAGCTCGCCAAACGCGAACTCGCCGAGATGCAGGCCATCGCCGACAAGGAAGGCGCAGGCTTCAAACTCCAAGGCTGGGACTGGTGGTACTATGCCGAGAAGCTCCGCAAGGCCAAGTATGACTTCGACGAGAACCAGATCAAGCCTTACCTCACTGTCGACAACGTGCGCAACGGCATGTTCGAGGCCGCCAACAAACTCTATGGCGTGACCTTCACCCTCAACAACAATCTGCCCGTGTACTATCCCGGCGTGGAGACCTATGAGGTCAAAGAAGCCAACGGCGACTTCCTCGGCATCCTTTATCTCGACTATTACCCGCGCGCCTCGAAGAGCGGCGGCGCCTGGTGCACCAGCTTCCGCGAGGCCGGTCACGACATCAACGGCAACAAGGTGTATCCGCTGGTCTCCTTGGTGATGAACTTCACCCCGCCCACCGAGTCGACACCTGCACTGCTCACCTGGGACGAGACCGAGACCATGTGGCATGAGTTCGGGCACTCGCTGCACGCCTTCTTCTCCGACGGACTCTACAGCCGCACCTGCGGCAACGTGCCTCACGACTTCGTGGAGCTGCCCTCGCAGATCATGGAGAACTGGGTTGCCGAACCCGAGGTTATCCGCATGTATGCCAAGCATTACCAGACTGGCGAAGTCATGCCCGACAGCCTGATCCAAAAGATTGAGAACAGCGCCTTGTTTAACCAAGGCTTCATGACCACGGAACTCATCGCCGCCTCTATCCTCGACATGAAGTTCCACGAGCTGACAAATATTGAGAACCTCGACGTCGACGCCTTCGAGAAACAGCAGATGGACGCCATCCACCTGATGCCTGAGATCCTGCCCCGTTACCGTGCCACCAACTTCTCGCACATCTTCAACGGCGGCTACAGTGCCGGTTACTATGGCTACACCTGGGCCGAGGTGCTCGACAAGGACGCATTCAACTATTTCAAGACCTCAGGCAACCTCTTCAACCCCGAGATCGCCGCTGCCTTCCGTCAACACTGCCTGCAAGACGGCGGCAACGACGAGGGCATGGTCCAGTACCGCAAGTTCCGCGGACAAGACCCTGACAATGAGCCGTATCTGAGGGCGAGAGGACTGAAGTAAACGGAAAACGGAAAAACGGAAAACGGAGAACGGAAAGTGATGAAGAGAATCGCTGGTTTGTTTTTGGCGATTGTTTTCGCGCAAGGTTTATGCGCTGAAACACCTATTTTAAATGACACCATCAAGGCTCCAAGGCCCAAGGTGGGTATCGTGCTGAGTGGAGGCGGCGCCAAAGGCGCCGCCCATATCGGTGCGTTGAAATACATCGAAGAGATCGGGCTGCCCGTGGATTACATCGTGGGCACCAGCATGGGCTCCATCATCGGAGGCCTTTATGCCTTGGGATATTCACCCGACGAGATTGGGATGATGATCTCGAACCTCGACTGGTCGCAATACATGAGCAACGATGTCGAACGTCGTGACATCTCCTCGGCCGACAAACAACGGCGAAGCACCTATATCGTCAACATACCTTTCGGCCATGGAGGACTCCTGAAACAGTTCGATAGGATTAAGGAGAATGACGAAGATGACCAGGATGCCAACTCTTCCTCCATCATCGCTTCGCTGCCCGACTCGTTCATCGGAGGCACCGACCTGCTCAACCTGTTCAACAGCCTCTGCATTGGATATCAGGATTCCATCGATTTCAATCAACTTCCCATTCCTTTCGCCTGTGTGGCCACCGATGTCACCACGGGTGAAGCCGTCATCCTGCGAAGCGGAAAGTTCCCCGAGGCCATACGCGCCAGTATGGCCATCCCAGGCGTTTTCTCTCCCATGACAATCAACGGACAAAGGCTCGTTGACGGAGGTCTGGTGAACAACTTCCCCACCGACGTTTGCCGCGACATGGGCGCCGACATCATCATCGGCATCGAGGTGGCCAAAGGCATGACACGCGACGTCGGATCCGTCAAGTCACTGCCCCAGCTGGCTTCTCAGATGATGAGCATCATGACCATGGGCCATAACCAAGAGAACCGCAAACTGTGCGACCTATACATCCACCCTCCCGTCAACGACTTCGGAATGCTCAGCTTCACCTCAGAAGCCATCGACACCATCGTGCGACGCGGTTACAACTACACTTCGGAATTCCACGATGAACTGATGACCATAAAGCGCTATATCGACAGCTTCGAGCCTACCACAAAAACGCTCCACGCCAAGAAAGCCCAGTTTGTGATGAACGACACCATCAGGTTGGAGAAAGTCACCATGGACAACGTCAGCTTCAAGGAGTTCAAATGGTTGTTCAGGAAGAGCCAGCTGCGCCTTGGGCAGGAGATTCCGAGCAAAAACCTTCAGCGCGCCGTCAACATCTTCAAGGGAACCGGACATTTCAACAGCATCGAGTACCAGCTCCGACCTGCTGAACAACCGACCGACACCTCCTTTAAGAAGTCATTTGACCTGCGCATGAGCTTCCATCCTGCCGAGCCGCACAACCTTTCCATCGGGTTGAACTACGACTCGGAAGAGAGTGCCGGACTCATTGTGAATCTAGGTGTCAACCAGAACAAGTTTTCGGGACTGAAATTCAACTTCACAGGCCGTCTGGGATTCAACACCAAGCTTAAAAGCACGGTTACATGGGCGGGGCTCTCCTTGGCCAACTTCAACCTGTCGTACGAGTTCCGCAGGGCGAAATACAACAATTTCCTCCCCGAACAGACCGTGGCGATGATTTTCAAGCAACACCGCTTGCAGTTGTACATCTCGGAGTTCCATCTTCGCGACATCCAGACCAATGTCGGTTTTGAGACCGAAGGCCTTTACGGTCCATTTGCTTCATTGACGTTCGACAACATGGACCACGCCTATTTTGCCACTAAGGGATTGAGAACCAATCTGGAGTTTCACGAAAGGTTCGGCAACCCGATAGGTTCCGCCATCACCGACATCAGCTTCAGCTTCATCGATCATTTCAGTGCCGGAAGAACCACTTTCATCCCTCAGATCTATTCACGTTTCGTGATCAGCGACAACTATCCGTATCTCTACCGGAACATCATCGGAGGCGATGTCTACGGACGCTATTACGACTATCAGCTTCCCTTCATTGGGATCAACACTACAACCACCGCCAACTCCTACACCGTCATCGGGCGTCTCGATATCCGTTATCGTTTTTATCGGCGGCATTACCTTTCCGCCATCTTCAATGTCATGAAGAGCTCGATGGACATTGGGACGCTGCTGACGTTTGACAAAGGCCTTGCCGACCATTACGGGTACGCCTTGAAGTATTCCTACGACAGTCCCATCGGACCATTGTCATTTGATTTGCATTACTCTGACATCATGGACACCTGGGGATCGTATTTCAGTTTCGGCTACGTGTTTTAACAAAAAAAGCGGCATCTTTCGGTGCCGCTTTTCATTTTATAACTCTTTATTGTTTTCCAACAATCTCTGTAGCTGATCTCGTTCCTTGTTCGACAATCGTATCGAGTAGATGATGTCTCTCAGGTCCTTGTCGCGATGAAGGTCGCTCCCCACATAGTCATAGGTACCTTCCTTAAGCAAGGCTCTGGCCTTCGACTTGGCCGTTTCACCATAGGCGCCCGCCAGCGAAAGCAGGTTTAGTTGCAGGAGATAGTCTTTCTCTTTCCAGCGATGGTAGGTAGCCATTGAAGCGTAATTATAACGTTCCGGATGGGCAATCACAGGTTGGTAACCTTTAAGCATGGCTTGATACAGCATATTGGGCGCTTGGGGATCAGCACTCATATATGATGTTTCACACAATACTAATGTATTGTTTTTATCCAATGTCAAAAAACCCTCTTCGCATCGGTCCATAAAGCATGAATCGAGCATATACTCCCCTCCCAGCGAAAGCTCGACAGGAGTCTCATCGCCGACCTCGGTCAGGAACGCTTGGAACCTGGCTTCGATATTGGCGCGGGTGTTTTCAGGGTAGTCTTTCATGAAATGTGGGGTCAGCTTGACTTTCTTATAGCCGATGCGGTTCAGGAGGAGCAAAGCTCTTGTGGCCCGGCCAACATCTTGAATGCCATCGTCCACTCCGGGGAGTATATGGCTGTGCATGTCGCATGCCCCGTCAAAAAAGCCAGGGCGCAATCGAGACTTAAAGAAATCCAGAAACATAGGTCAATCCTTATCTTCCGACGATGAGTGATGATGATGACGATGGAAGAGTCTTCTCTTTTTGTGTTTGTGTTCCTCTTCCTCATCGTTACCATAGCCGTAGCCACCATAGCCATAGCCGCCGTAGCCGTATCCGCCATAGCCATAGCTTCCATAGCCGTAACCGTAGCCATAGCCATAACCGTAGCCGTAACCATAGCCATAGCCTTTACGTTTCTTGTACTTCACGGAGTTGAGCACCACTGACAAGTTGGGGTAGCGGTCTGATTTGTAAATTTTGTCGAGTTCGGAGACCATGCGCTTGTCGGTCTTGTTGGCACGCACCACGAACACAGTGGTATCGGCAACACGTTTCACGATTTCGGGGTCGGCCACGATACCCAACGGCACGTTGTCGAGGAACACATAGTCGTAATTTTGGCGAAGGTATTCCACCAATTGGTCGAGTCGTTCGCTCATCAGAAGTTCGGCAGGATTGGGCGGGACGGGACCGGAGAAGATCACATCGAGGTTTTTAGCGATCATGTCGGGGTTAATCAAATCACTAATATTTTCGATGGTTCCTGAGAGGTAGTTGGAAACGCCCGCATTGCTTTTTACGCCGAACACTTTGTTGAAGGTAGCCTTGCGGATGTCGAGGTCGACAAGCACGGTTTTTTTATTGGCCAGGGCGAAACTGGTGGCGAGGTTGGTGGAGACGAAGGTCTTTCCCGATGCCACGATGAACGAGGTGAACATAACTACCTGTCCGTCTTTGCGTTCTTGGTTTTTCATGTATTCCAGGTTCGACCGCACGAGTCGGAACGCTTCTGAGACCGAGTCTCGACCATTTTCCTTGACTACGATGGCATGATCCTTGGCGTCTTCCTTGAAGGGCACCTCACCCAGGAAAGGGGTCTTGGTAAGCCTTTCAACGTCGTTGCGGTAATGCACGGTAGTATCAAGCAGACGACGCAGAACTATGACGACTACGGGAACAAGAAGTCCGATGAGCAATCCCCTCATGACTGCTTTCTTGGGGTTCGGTGAGATGGCTGAATAGTTGGCCCATGCTTGGTCGATGATTTTACACGACGGTTCAATTTTCGGCTCCGACAGCAATAGTTCCTCACGTTTGGTAAGCATGGTCAGCATCAGGCCTTCCTTGATTTGTTTCTTGCTTTCGATGGCATTCACCCTCAGTTGCTCCACAGGCACCGCCTGCACCTGACGATTGACGTTTTGGCGTCCTTGTGAAGCAGCTGCAATGCGGTTGTTCAGTTCATTCAGATAGGAATGGAGCGATTCCTTTACGCTGATTTCCAAATTGACAAGTTCAGTCATCTTGGCTTGTGCGTTGGGGTTGCTCATGGTACCTGCCTGCTTGTATTTGTTGATCAAGAGGACCATGTCGTTGTATTTGTCGATGAGACCGGCCGCCTTGCCTTGAAGCCCCATGTTACTCGGGATCAATTCATGGTTCTCGTTCTTATCCACAAAATCAATCAGGTATTCGGTCAAGTCGCGTTGAATCTCCAAGTCTTTCAGTTCTTGCGAAAACTCCACGCTGGAGGCGACGTATGATTGCCCATACGATTGAACGTCGATGATATTGTGCCGTTGTTGGAAACTCACCACCTGTTGTGAAATCTCGTCGATGTCGCGTTCCAGGTAGGCAATACGCTCATCGATATATTGGGTGGAATACTTCAGGATACGTTTCTGGTCCTCCATCGAGTCTTCATTATAGACATCAATCAAAGTATTGAGAATATCAGCTGCCCGGGTCGGGGATGAGTCGGAAATGGCAAGTCGAAGGATGGTGTTTTTCTTCTCGTCGTCGGGATAAACGCTGACCGCCCAACGGTACATGTTGGCGACATTGGCCACGGGAAGACGTTGGACGTTGATGGAGACGTTATTGAAAGTCTCGTTATAATACCAGGTATAGGTGACGCACACCTTGCCCACCGGGGTATTGACGGAATCGCCCACATGCACAGTCATGTTAGGTGACTCTTGGTTACCCTGGAACTCGGAGAGCACTACTGTTGTGCTATCTTTTGGGGTCAGCACAAAGGAAGCCGCCAATTGATCGTTGGCATTAGGAAAGGTCACCTCAACGGGAGAATCCTTATAGAGGGCCTTGTTACGTTTGGCCAGACGTGTGGTGTAGGAATACATCGTATTCAGGCCGAGTTTGCGCACCACAATCTCCATCAGTCGCTGCGACTGCATGATCATCATCTCATTATAGATGGAACTGACAGCGATGCCTCGCCCTGAGAACTCGCTCATTACCGCAGAGGTGCGCAACGATTCCGATCCGCCGCTATTACCTGTTTTGAGCATGACGGATGCCGAACTCGAATAGATGCGTTCTTCTCCCTTCACCTTATAATAGGCAATGCCTGCACCAATGAGGGCACATAGGATGAACCACGGTAAATTATGAAGGACGAGAAACAATATATCCTTCAGTTGAATGCCACTTCCCTGGTTATCGTCCAAAAAAGAGGCTTCGTCTGTATTGTTGGTTCGATTCTTTTCCATAGTTGTTAACGCAATTGATTATTGTTTTCCTGTGGTCAAAAGATATATCATTACAACTGTTGACGCCAAGGAGGCCACAATGCTCACGACGTTCACCGTGGTATTGAACACATCCATGACGTATTTCCTTCCTAGTGTCTGGGTGATAATGACATCGTTTTGTTGCAGCATGAAGAAAGGATCGTTGAACACTTCCTTGGATCGGGGATCGAGGTAATGGGTAACCATCTCTCCATTAATTTCACGCATTACGGCAATACGGTCTCTTGGGGTGAACTGATTCAGGCCTCCAGCCATTGCCAGGGCTTCCAAGAAGGTGCAACGTTCGTTCTCGATATTGAGCACCTTGCCACCGTCGCCGGTCCCAAGTATGAAAACCCTGAAATTGCTGAATCGGACGTCGACCATAGGATCATGCATGTGACCTTCGGCGACGAGACGCTTCCTGATGTACTCCTGTAGTTGAATACGGGTCATACCTTGAACGTACAACTGACCGAAGATGGGAAACTGGATGACCCCATTCACATCGACAAGGTATCCGGAACCATTTTGATTTCCAATGTTTTGAGCTGTGCCAAACGGATTGAAGGGTTCTGCAAGCTCTTTTTCGGCACCCATTCCAATTACCGTGATACGGAGCTGGTCGTAGGGACTGATGACCGCCTCAAACTTACTGTTCAACGGGAAGTTTTGGTTTGGATCAAGGTCAGAAAGGTAATTCACCTCTTTGGGGGTGACGCAGGAACTCAAAAGTGCCACAAAAAACGCACAAACGATTAAAGGTTTCGATAATCTCATATTTAAAGAATATTCTAATGATTGCAAAGTTACACTTTTTTCCAATATTTTTTTACTATTTTTTCGTACCATTTGGCAACCGTCTTGTTGTTTCTGGCGAGGAGCTTCACTCGGTTTCTCAAGAACTCCCTCAGATGCAACCATAGCCATTGAGGAAGGCTGTCGGTCCACAAAGTGTGTGCCAGCACCAAGGCTTTCTCAGGAAATGCGTCTTTTTCAACACAATCCATGATTTGTGACGAGGAATGGAATGACAACGCGAAGTGGTTTGTGACAGCGTCACGAACGGCATATTTTCCTCCATCCCAGGCATAGCCGGTATCGGACAGATAATACACCTTGTCGAAGTCCACGGTGAGGTATGGTTCTCCTACCAGTCCGAAATCAGCCAGTGGCTGCTCATCCCACAAAGAGCGGTTGTCGTATTTCGAAGTGGAGCTTCCGTGCATGCACACCGTTCGCACAGGATAATACTGGCGGAAATACGCCAGATGGGACTTGAACGATTCCATGGCCGCAGCCTTGTCGCCTTCGGCAGCCGACAGGTCCTCGTAATGGTATCCAACCTCATGGCCCAGACTCACGATCTCACTTATCACCTCTGGCACGTTGCTTTGTTTCACTACCCGAAAGAAATAGGTGGCTCTAATACCGCACTCATTCTCCACTTTGGCCATTTTTAGGGCATTCCAGGCAAGTTCATCGACATCGTGACGCATAACGATCACCTTGCCTTCGGCAGAGGCAGTCATGAATTCCTCAAAAGTCTGGAAACGGTATCCGGCCTTCTGAAGACTTCCGAGCAACAATCGATAGGTTTTTAGCGTAAAGTCGCGCATCTGTCATTTCTTGTCAAAAGGTTCAAGCAACGGGTTAAGGTCCTTGACCACCCGGGCAGGCACACCCGCCACCAAGGTACGTGGAGGCACGTCTTTGGTAACGACCGATCCTGTAGCCACCACGGCTTCGTCGCCGATGGTCACTCCAGGGATGACGGTCACGTTGGGCATGATCCACACCCCCTTGCCGATCACGGTCTTTTTGATGCTGCGGGGATAGATGTTTTTCAGGATGGTGTCGGAGGGGATGTTGGCATGGGCCGTGATGATGGCACGGTCGCCAATGGAGGAATAGTCGCCAATGCTGATCTGGTCGGTGAAAACACGGTCGAAGATAACTTCATGACCTATATACACCCCTTTGCCAATCTTAACGCCACGCCAACGTTGCATGACGGTTCGCCATGATTTGATGGGGGTGATGAAGATCAATTTGTCGAGGAAAAACCTCCACAAGAACTTGATGGCATACCATATCCGGCCAAAAAAGCTGTCAAGGCCATAAAACTGCAAAACTTCCTTTGCGGGCATAACTATGATGTTTTTCTGTGTTTCAAATCGAGTTTCTCGACAAATTCCACGATATACGCCGTGACATCGATATGGTCATCGAGAAAACGCTGACGTCTTTGCTGCCATTCCTGTCGAAGCTCCTCTGGATTACGATTCAGCAATTGCTCCACTTGAGCGAGCATCTCACCGAAAGCGTCTGGACGATAAGAGTAACAAAGACCATATTTTTGCTCTATTTCATTAGGCACAGACAATCTACCGGCGAAGGTATTGCACTTCAACGCAGGCACTCCCAGAAGGGCGGCTTCGGAAGTCATTGTTTGGCTATCGCCGACGAACATCGAGCTATAGGACATGAGAGAGAGTATCTCCTCAGGAGGGACGGGCAGTCGATAAGGCTCGAATTCCTGTTCCAAGGCTCTTTCGGACGTGACAATGACACGACCGTGTTGTTTGATTGTATCTAAAAGCTGACACTTCTGCTCCAGACTCAAGCCCTGTTGGCCAACGTCGTGATGGCCTTTGAGGGCCACAAAACGCATGATGAAGAACCGTTCGCCAGCTTCCAGTCCTGCTTTCTCCAGTACTGAAGGATCTGGAGTAAAGCGATTGGGATGCAGGTAAGCAAGTTCGTGGGTACCTGCATAATAGACAGTGTTTTTTGCTTTACGGTGGATACATTGGGGGGTGAACACCACTTCACTCATTGGGTGACCGTATTTTACCACCAAAGGCTCGACTTCATCGTCATCGTCGTCGAACATGAGCGACTTCATACGGGTCAGTTTCGAGACATGGCCCAACACCACCCCACTGCTCAAACCGACATCGATATGGTTGCGGCGCACAAAACGCAACAGCTGGGCGTCCTGATGCAACACGGTCCAGGCCTTGCCTATCAGTGAGTCTTTCTTTTTCCCCAAGTTTAGATAGGGCGTCATGCCATAGTATTCCATCAACCTGATGGCGACGGGTATCTCCCTGACGGAATAAAAGAGACGATGTCCCCTTTGTTCCAATTCCTTTGCCACACCATGAAGTAGGTGAACGTGCCCGGGATGCCCTATGTCAATCAATATGTTCATCAGTGTCTATTGTTCTGATTACCTTTGCCGGGTTACCGGCGACGACGGTATTGGGGGCGACGTCGCAGTTCACCACGCTACCGCATCCCACCACAGCTCCTTTGCCTATGGTCACCCCATTCAAAATAATGGAGCCTGCTCCAATCCACACGTCATCCTCGATGATGACGGTCTCATTTCTTGGAGTGACTTGTTTCGAGACCGCGGAATGGTTGGAGTGGGACGACAGAATGATGATGACACCTGCAGCGATGGACACTCGATCGCCGATGGTCAGGGTTCCCCGATGATACACAAAATTAAGGGCAATGGTCAAATCAGAGGGGAAATAGACATCTTTTCCGATCTGATAGCCCATCTTTCTCAAGGACCGGACACGCCATTTGTTATATGGCATCCGCATCCCCACCTTATAATGGAAGGCATTCTTGAATCTGATGAAACGTTCTCTCAGTGTCATTTATCTTGATATTATTTTAATTACCATTTTTCCAGCCCAATAAACCAGAGGCTTGCATCGGTGAAGGAAGCGGCCATGCTCAACCAGGGTGCCTCCAAAATGGGCTTTATGGTCGCGGACACCGTATGACTTGCCAGGTTCGCCCGCTCCCATCATATCATAACGGCAACATCCATGCTCGACAGCGAGGCACATGGCCGAATAGGTAGCCAGTTCAGAGGGATGCACGTTGCGCCATTCCTTATCACGACCGCACACGAACCACTCATATACCACACGGCCTTTCAACTCGAGGCAAAGGGTTCCTCCGGCCATCTCACCTTGGCACTTGACCACCACAAGATGGGCAAAAGGCATCTCCAACAGCTGTTGGAAGAAGCTTTCAGGGAAAAGAGGCCTTTTAACTTTCTCTTTATACAAGTTGGCCAACATCCCATAAAAGGCTTTCATCTCCTCAGGGCTTGACGATTCCGTCGCTTCCGCTCCTTCCCGGAGTGAGTTCTTCACATTACGCTTGCAGCTTTTCCCCATGTTGTTCTCCATCAACTCACGACTTGTGGTGTCGATATGGAAGTTGTAATGTGGCAAATAGCTGAAACCACAAGTCTCAAAAACGGCCTTCCATGACGAATAGTCGTTGAAATTGCGCGATTCTATATACACACAACGGCGTTTAAGCTCCCTTATCGTCGCTTTCAGAAGCATGGCCAGAGCCTCATTTGAGGTGCCTTCGTCTAGAAGCGGTCCTCCGTTGATGATGGCTCGGGAGGAGAGGCGTTTTTTCAAACCTTTGCCCTCCCCTAGGATCAGGGCGACCACCACACCCATCAGCAAGCCGTTTTCCTCCACACCTAGGACAACGGTCTCAAACAATCCTGTCTCAGCAAAGAAATCGGACATCTCGGGCGTTTGGAATATGGAAGCCACCGGAGAACGGGCCACCAGTGACGACCATTGTTGCCGGTCAATCGATGATATGTCAGCGAGCAGTCTCATAAAGCTCTTTACACGTAATGAATTTGAAACCTTTTTTCTGGAAAAAAGCCAATTCCCTTTCATAAATAGGCAAGGCTTTCTCTCCCAAGTTTTTCACTTTGAGTTTATGGCGTAACACGTCGCCAAAGAAATAGGCTATTGGGTTGGAAGCTCTCCGCTGGATAGGCCCGTCGTCGCGAGTCTCGTCGATGAACTCGTTCGGATGGGTGAGAAACACGAACTGCCGTCCATTGCAGACTGTCTCCCAATAAAGCAGACGACGTGTCAACCTGTTCAAACCAGGGGCGATACGCATGAAGGTCCCGATATAAGGGAAGCCCATGGCAGAAACCGGTACCTCCAACAATGAGGAGTCGCCTTTTCTGAAAATATTGTCGGGCTTGGTGTGATAGGCCTTTCTCGGTGCTGTCAGCCAATGGAGTTTTTTCAGCGACCCGAAAGAGAACATCATATCGAGTCGTTGTGAGCATACAGAACTGTCCACTCTAAATCCAGCTTCAAGAAGCACTTGGGAAAAGCCTTTGCCAACCCGGGCGGCAGGAGCCCTGAAGGAGGTCACCTCCTCCCCTATGATATCTTCGAGAATCCGCTTTGATTGACGCAGATGATCCAATTGTTCCTCGGGAGTTAAGACATCGAAAGCTTGACTCACCTCGTGGGTCAATCCGTGTGAGCCCACTTCATGACCCCAGTCATGCGCCATCTTCACCACTTCGGGACATATCCGCGCTATATGGCCAGTATAAAAAAAGGTGGCTTTCACTCCGTATCTCTCATAGAGGTCGAGCAGTCGCGGCATCCCCTGTTTCAGGACATATTCCGCCGTCTCATCCTTGAGTTTGTGGTTCAGGATGGAGGTGGTCTCCACGTCGTTGGTGATCAAGCAGATCCTATCTTTTGGCATAGTCAACGATACGTTGGTCGATTATAACACCTTTCACCACGGCAAAAGCGTCCGTCAGGCAAGGGTCGTTGGCACCTTCAATAAGGTTGTCGAGATGAGGCACGAGTGCCTTGCTGATGCTTTTCGAAGCTTCTTCGAATAGCAATGATGGGGTATGGTCAACCACATAGTGGGTGACTCCATCGACCACATAGCAGGGGTCGTTTATCGTCGTAGGCACAGATGTCTCGATGGCACCTGCTGTGTCACAGGCAATATCAATGATCAGTGCGTTGGCGGGCATCCTTTTCAGATCGTCACGGGTAATGATATGGTCGTTACGGAAAATATCCCACAATATGGCGCACACAACGACATCGAAGTCGCTCAGGTTGCGGCGAAAAGCCTCTTCTTCTTTGCGGGTGAACTGACGGTAAGGTATGTTCATCTCTTGCAATGTGGCCATGGCTCCGCGAGCGGTATTACCATTCCCTAGGACGGCGACTCTCGGGGTGGACGGAAAAGGATGGCATTTCAGAGCGTGGGCGATGGCGGCATGTCCGGCAATTTCATTGTTACGCCAGAAGGTGTGTCTGCCATCTGCCTCGAACATATCCTCCCAAGCCAAAGCCGTCAGGCGGTTCCTGACAAGCAATTCGGCAACTGCCCTGCCCTGCACGGCATGTAGCCATCCAAACACAGTCTTGTCGTGTAGTTGTTCAAGATAAGGAGCGGAACCCATCTTCGGGTCGCAAACGATGTCTTGGGCTAGCACGTCTTCCAGTGAAGCAAGACGGGCACCAGCCAATTCATACTCCTCATCGCTGATTTGGAGAGGTTGTCCGTAACCCCGTTCAATAAACAACTGTTCGGGATGAGCCAAGGCACGTATGTCGTCGGGCAGAATCGCCCTTCTGTTTTCATTTTCTTTTCGAGGAATAGGGAAACCTATACTATTCATAAAATATCGTATAATACTAATTTATATATTCGTCGTATTCAGAAACACAGTAATCTTCTTTTCCAGAAGGAAGTGTAGGTATTTCGTCAACAATCTCAAGGGTTACTTCAGAGCCGACAAAATGATTTTTGTAGTTTTCTATGATTTTTTCTTTCATTGGCGTATCCGTATACGGGGCCTTCATTTTTATCAGGATCCGGATATCTCCGTTACGGTCCTGTCTGATCTGGTAACGGTCGATTTGATTGTAGAGAATCTGATTCTCGACCGAATGGTAATCCAAATCCGGATAGAAAAGGATAGGCAACATGGTCGGCGAAATCGGAACCCCTTGTTTATTATAAAGGAGTTTACCTGCGCGGCCCATGATTTCGCCAAAGCGTCGGGTATGACGGCCGCAGGGACACTCGTCCGATTTGATGTAGGACATGTCACCCACATGATATCTTATGAAAGGAAAAACATAGTTTTCTAGATCGGTGGCGGTGACAAACCCCGTTCCCCCGTCGGCGAGAACACGACCGCTCTTATCGGTAATCTCGATGACACAGAGTTCCTCTGTGATATGCAGGCCGTTGTGGCATTGGCACTCATGCGAAACGATGCCACCGTCGCCAGCGCCGTAGGCATCATAGACCGGGGCGTCGAACACCTGTTCCAGTTCCGCACGGTAGTTCGGAAGAAGCACCTCTCCTGTGGTCAGCACAACTTTGACACCTGAAGGGCGATATCCCACTTTTTTCAGATATCGGGCAAAAATCACCAGTGACGAGCCGTAGCCCCGAATCGCACTCGGACGAATCTTCTTAAGGTTTTCCAAGTGTTGCTGTTGACAGGCATCGCTCACGTCGGCGCTGTTGTATTTATAGTTTCTGACAATCACCTTGTCGTACAACGATTTCAGTGAGAAGTCGTTTTTCTTTTGGGCAATGGATCCTCCGCCTATGGAGAAAACCTTGTCGCCAAGTTCCATTCCATAAGACCTCCAGGCACGGAAAGTGGAAGCCCTTTGCATGCTCCACTCCCGTCTGTCGGTGCAATACTGCAAGGGAGTACCCGTGCTACCCCCAGTCGATTCCAGACGGCGTCTTTTTGGACTGATGGCCGTACTGAACAACTCTTCATAGTGGTCGCGTATCGTTTGTTTGGTGAGCACTGGCAACACTTGCAGATCCTCTCTACAGCGAATGTCATCCGGGGCCACACCCAAAGCGTCGAAAAGCTGATGGTAGTAAGGGACGGTCTCGTAGCAATGCTTGATCAGTTTCTGAAGTTTCCTGTTTTGGATTTCAACGATCTCCTCCCTGGAAACAAACTCGTTTCTTTCGAGTTCCTTCCACTGCCGTTTTATATCGCTCTTATATACCAAATCCCCTACGGGCAGCAATAAATGTTGATCAATAAAACTGTAAAAACTCATTTGTATCTCGTAAATCATTCAGGTGTCCACTTGGGACACGATATATCGGAATTTGCCTGATGGCGGCACTTCGATCTGGTCGACAATACTGACCTCGATGGAGATGCCCTCACCGCAATGATGTCGCATGATGCGTTGGATGGTTTCAACGACACTCATTTTCACAGTCCGTCGAGGAACAACCTTCACCAACACACGGTCAGGTGTTTCCTGCACAATCTGGAACTGGGCAACATTTCTGTACATGTCCTCGAAAGGAATCGACAATGCGTTGAGCACCCGTCCGTTCGCCAACCTGAACACATCAGCAATGCGTCCCGTAATCCGTTCCAGCATCATGCCGCCACGGCCGCAATGGCATGTTCCTGCTTTCACCACAGCCCGATCGCCAGGCGCGTAGCGAATCAGGGGCATCGTATAGTCGAACAGCGAAGTGAGCACCACCTCACCCTCCTCACCAGGAGCGACGTTGCGACCTTGGGCATCGACGACCTGCATCACAGACACTTCGGGGCAGACGTGCATGCCGTTGTGTTGCTCACACTCGGTGGCATGCCCCATACCATCGCCGCAGCCATACACATCATACACCTCGCAGCAGAACACCTTGCGCATCAGTTCCCTTTGATAGGGATAAAGAATCTCTGCTGTGGTAAACACCGCCCGCATGGGAAGTGTTCTTCCTTCTTCGCGAAGATAGGATGCAAAGACGGCCAAGGCGGAGGGATAGCCTCTCAGGAAGCGTATACGCTGTGACTGAAGCTGCTTGAAATACTCCTCCATGATCTCTCCATCAAGATGGGTGATGGGCATAGAGTAATAATTGTTCAACTTCCGCCACAGGAGATTGCTCAACGAAGAGGAACGCTGCGGCGTAAGCGACCCACCAGCCATCACACCAAGCCGATCTTTGCCATATCGGTAACCCGCCCAGTCAAAGGTCCTGATCTTCAACGCCCAGTTCAACGCCCACGACCTGCTGTCTTGATAATAGGTAAGCAGTTGTCCGGTAGTCCCTCCCGTCACATGTCGCCTTCCCTTGAGCTCAGCGGCGTTGTCGGCCATGAAAGCTTCGGGGGCGGCGATGATATCCAGCTTTCGAATAGGCTTGATACAGCTCAAATCGTCGGTCGTTCGAATGTCAGACGGCTTCAAGCCCATGCTTTTGAAGACCGACCTATAATAAGGTACGTGCCGGTAGGCGTGCTCCAACAAGGGGCGCAGATGTTTCATCTGATACGCCTCTGTTTGTTCAAGAGTCCAGAATTGGCTTTGCCCCACCAGACTCAAATTGGCTTTCATGTCGAAGCCGTTCTTCTTCCCAAGAAGACAAAAGATAATGTTACTGTCCATAAACCGAAAGTATTTTGTTCCTAACGTTTTCCCAACGGTAGTCGCACACTTTCTGGTTCGCTTGTATCAGTATCTCTTTGACTCTTTCATTATTGTTTACGGCCCATAGCATTTTCTCAGCGAGTTCCTCTTCGTTGTCGCTTTCGAAAAGCAAGCCTGTTACGTTTTCTTCAATCAAATAGGGCACTCCGCCCACGCGCGAGGCGATGACAAGGAGTCCAGCGTTCATTGCCTCGAGGAGCGACACTGGCATGTTGTCGGCGATGGGTGCAGACAAAATGACGTCACTCTGATCCAAATAACGGTAAATCTCCTTATTGTCGACCCTTCCCGTGAATAGCACGTTTTTCAGCCCCATTTCCTCCACTTGGCGCATCAGCTGTTGATGAATTGACCCGTCGCCCACTAAGGTCAGTCTTGACTCGGGAAGGACCGCCTGCACCTTTTGGAACGCCCTGAGGATACAGGGGATATTGTATAACGGCTCATGGGCACGGGTGGAGACATAGTACGGATGAACAATCTCACGCAAACGGAAATTGGAGCTATCCAATTCGATGATGTTTGGAATAGTCGTATAGGGTAGGCCATGTTTTTCAAACACCCTGGCCAGAAAACCCGAGAGCACTATATTGGCATCCGTCTTGGTCAGATAATGTCGTACCAACCGCGGATGTTTGTCAAAAAACGATTCACCCCCACCACCATGATAGGTCAGCACAATTCGTTTGCCAAGCCGTTTCCCTGCGCGGACGCCCATGATTGCGGGGAGAAAACCCAGGTCTGAGCAGCAATGCACATGAACAACGTCATAATCCTTGGCCTTTCGGGAAAGCTTGGGAATCATCCATAGACGTTTCCAAATGGATGCTTTGGTACTGAAAACATCAGCCACCATTCCCTCCTCTCGCAGTTTCTTCTGCAAGAGTTCCACCTGACCGGAGATGCCGCCTACCCCAGGTTTATAATTGCATACCATCAATATTTTCATAGCCTTATCACAACAATCCACGGGATCCCAATTTAAAGTAAGCCCAAGCTACTGCCATTAATGGGACAACCCAATACCAAATCTTAATGTATCGATAGTTGCGGGCATTCAGCAGGGAAACCCCATAGGCAGCCATGATGAGCAGTCCCGGCAAGCCAGGCAAAAGGAATCGCTCTGAATTGGAGAAACCGCTGGCGGAAATAATACCCAGATATGCGATGACGAACGCCCCCAAGAACGACATGTCGCGCCAATTCTTCTTCACAAGGATGGCGGTGAACACCGCCAGTATGACAAATCCACCAAGGAAGTTGCGCACATAGTTGCCGCCGCTCAAAATTTGTTGGTTGAATTGGTCGTCCACATTGACCATTGTCGGGAAGGGCAATACAAACATCATAGGGGCCATCACGGTTCCAGTAGCGTATTTTGCCCACCTGTTTCCTTTCAAGGTTTGAGCCAGTCGTTTGGTCTCCTGATTGCCACTTCGTTCCTCCCAAAGGCCTTCAACCTCGTTCACGACGGTACCGCCCGCAAAAGTGAACGCCGCGACAACAGTCCAGACGATAAGCATCACTCTTTTTTGGCGACCTATGACCGAAGTTGTGGTAAAGACCACACCGGTAGCAAAAGCCAAAACGCCGGAAATGCCAAGCACGGTTCTGAAAGTAAACAGCGACAATAGCAACAGGGCAGGGACCAGAATGTTCCACCATGTATATCTCTTGCTTCTGATCAGATAGTCGGTCCTTTCCAAAAACGCCACCATCAGAAACAGCATTTCCGTTTCCTTCAATTGAAGACCGCTGTAAATAATGAGATTAGGCATCAAGCAAGCAAAAATCGCCGAGAGGCGACCAACCTCCTCACCCATACTACGCTTGGCCAAGTTGTAAACAAGCAACACCGTCGCAGTGCTCCAAACTGACTTAACGACGCGCGAAAGAAAGATATTCGGACCAATGATTTTACAAAGAGCGGTTAAATAGAGTATATAACCCGAGTCGGACACGGAGTCCCTGTTTGCGAACAGATAATCAATGACAAACGACCAACGTTCTCCTGCCAGCCAGACGCTCTCTTCCCAATAGCCTATGGAGTCGGCAGCATCGAACTCAAAAGGAATCCCTGTATGGTATATATAGAAATAATAGCTGAAAGTCACCCATGCCAATCGCAATCCGAAAGCAGTCAGACCGACACTGAGAAGAAATCGTTTTACAGGGACATTCTTCCAAGTGCGGCTTAGGGTACTAGCAAGTGAAAAGAACAGAACTACCCAAGCCAACCCCATAAGGATATAAGTCAGGCTCATGGCATGACTGAAATAGAGGATGGAGACCAGCGTCAGCACCCCTATATAGATAACGATTGCTTTTGAAGCGATTTGTTTGGGGAAAAACGGTATCATCCCAATAGTTTTCTTTTAAGTTTAATTAAGCGGATCATCGTACGCTGGCCCAACACACGCCGTAGGATGCGTTTCCAGCCTTTCTCCTGGTCAGCCCACGATGACACTCCCTTATGTTCGCAATAGGTGTTTTCCGTACGGAAATATTCCCCTGTGGTCTGTCGAGGCGAGAAATAATCCACCGGAAAGACATGCAAATCCTTGTAGTCCTGCTCTGTGCCGTCTTGACGGAAACCATTTGCCGTCATGATGGAAGTGACGAACTGAACGTTGGTGGTCAAATCGGGCTTCCCGTCCAGGATGAAATGACGGTCTTTATACGCCTCGAGCATTTGGTTCACCCACTCACCATGAGGCTCCGAAGCACATACTCCCATCATCACTGGCTGATGTTTGCTTCCTTCAAAACCCGCAAATGCATGATGGAACAACAAGTCATCGAAGGGTTTATATACTTCAAAATCCACATCCATATAAACTCCTCCTTCCCGTTCAAGAGCAACGAGGCGCACATAATCACTTACAAACGCGTACTTGCCCGCTTGGTAAGCCTCTCGGGTATAAGGAACTGCATCGATGTCAAAAGCCTCCTCGTCCCAAAGTTTGTACTCCCAATCAGGCATTAGCTTATGCCAGCCGGCAATACAGTCCTTGGCCAATTGGGGCATCGCGCCTCGACCGAACCAGCAATAATGGATTTTACGAGGAATCATTTCTTACTCCACATAGATTTGTCCGAACTTGTCGCAGCTTTCTTTCAACTTTTTACGCTGCTCATCGCCAAAAGCGGGGTTGCGAAGGGTATATTCTTCGCCAAAAGTGTTCTGATCCAGCATTTCAGTCTTCTTTTCCTCAAGAAACGCATCCAATGATTTCACCACTCGTGCCGGAACCCCGATCGCCACCGAACCCGAAGGAACGTCGTGCGTGACAACACTGCCGGCGCCGATTATCACGTTATCTCCTATGGTTACACCCGGGAGAACCATGCTGTAGGCTCCGATAAAAACATTGCTGCCAATATGCACATTGGCCACCCTGGTATAACCAAGGAACACCTTGGTGCTGGCGTCATGGGCAAGGATGTGGACCCGAGGACCGAAAGTGACATGGTCGCCTATGGTGATATGGAAGCAATGGGAAGGGTCGATTACGCTTCCGCCAAGATGGCAATTCGAACCGACCTTCAGCCCTCTTCTTTTCAGTTTTTCAATATCCTGCTCGCCACGCAGCTTGGCGAGGATTCGTTTGATCCTTTTCATTTCAACAGCTTTTGTTTGACTATAGACAGCAGTTGTGCCACTCGGAAATAGAAACTTACCATCCAACAAGGGGCGCGGTAATAGAATTTGTAAATTGCATCCACATTCGAGAAGTCCACTTTGGCGATTTCACGACCCACCCTCTCCGGGTATAAGTCATGCTTTCTGAAATTCATCAAGGTAATGACCCGAATGCGATCCAACAGCACTTTCAGGTCGTGGTTGTCTTTCTCTTCGTCTTCGAACTGATCGAAGAAGAACGTCATGAACGTGTCGGGATCGTATTGCTTTTTGTTGGTACCTCGAAACGCAGCGTCGGCATCCTGGTTGTAGTATGACAAAGGTTTGTTCAATAGCACGACTTTGTATTTCAGGGCAACGCGAATCCACAACAGGAAATCCTCCCCGAGCCTGACGCCTTGAGGAAAGCCTCCCAACTCATTGAAAACAAGCCTGGGTATGCATACCGCACCAGTCCAAAGAGGCATGGCCATGGTTTTGGCATACACTTGGCAGTAATTGATATAACCCTTCTCAAAACCAGGCTCAACACCAATGGGAGAAACCCTGGTTTTGTGTTTGTTCTCATTCACAATGGTGTAGTTGGTGCCATATATCCCAGCATCAGGAAATGTTCCTATCAACAAAGCCATCTCCTCCAAATAACGAGAATCCCACCAGTCGTCGGCATCCAAAAAACAAAGGTAGTCTCCAACAGAAGCCTCCACGCCGTTGTTGCGAGCGACTGAAACACCAGCGTTCTCCTGCTTCAACAAACGACAATGTTGATAACCCTCGATGGCCTTTTGGGCAATTTCTGCCGAATCATCGTCGCTACCATCATCCACCACTATCAATTCAAAGTCGGAAAACGTCTGGTCAAGAACACTTTGGATGGCCTTCCCCACGTATGGTGACTTATTATAAAGAGGTATGATGACAGAGAAAAACATAATCAACAGATGTATTTCAATAATTTATCAACAAACCTTACAAACGCACCATTAGATGCTTGTTGTGTCTTTCTCAGATAGGAATGGAGCATCCGAAACCTCAAAGGGACCTTAGGGCAGACCCCAGCCTCTTTCAGGTATGGATTCTCCCAGACATCCAGTTTCAGATACTTACCATAACCGTCACGCTCGAAGATGGCCTTCATCTCGTCGATATAATACTGGCCATGATCTTCTTGTCGAACAAGACGAGCCATATTATCGTCGGAACCGACAGCACGGAGTTCCGCAGGGTGCTCCAATGTCTGGGTGTCCGGATTGGGATGATGGTACGAACGATATGCGGAGACTGCACTGATTCTTTTTTTGAGTTTGGCTACCGAGGAAACCTGATAGAAGTCCTCTTTGTTTTTCTGCCTGACAAGGTTTAATCTCGCCAGATGAACGAACTGGATGTCGGGGATTTCAATATACGACACTTGTTCCACCGGCAGGCAAGGGACCCTCATCTCGTGGATTGAGCGTTCTTCGCATTGGCGATACAAGTCAGCGATCTTGGCATCAGGAGCAAAGTGACATCCCCATTCCATATAATCATGACATGGCACGGCATGCTCAAAGTCACCATAGAGATTCAGCCATTTAAAACAGAACAACTCGTTGGGTTGCGATTCAATGACACGCCTCCACCCTTCCGTATTTTCAAAACCCTTTGTGAGAAACTCATCCGCATCAAGGGCAAGGACGATCTTATCTCCTTCCATTCTATCCACAGCCTCAAAAAGCATTTGTCTTGCTGCCGCTTGGTTCATCTCCGCAGCGTCGTTGTCGATCAGGGTCACTTTGGCATACTTGGCCGCTATCTCACGGCTGCCGTCGGTGGAATGCTGGTCGGCAATAATGATATGGTCGGCCCACGACGAGGCGCAAGCCAGAAAAGCGTCGAGCACCCAGGCTTCGTTGCGCACGGGAGTGACGACGATAAGGAGAGGCCTGTTGCTCATAGGTGCAAGATTTTGTGTTTCACAAAAGAGGCGACGGACCTCAAGCCTCTCAACGCTCTCGTTATAGGACCGATATGGCTTGCACTGCCTTTGGTCTTGGTCCATTCACCCTCAAAGTGATGGATGCAATAGGTGTTGGGGGTGATGGTAATCTGCTTGGTCGTCCAGCTTTTGGGACAGAAAAACTCGCAAGGCAGATAGCACACCACCTGGGGAGAGGCGTCAAATTCCGCTACTCCGTTCACGGGTCGCAACTCATATTTCTTTTTCAGCCTCTGCTCCATCACGTAGGGAAGCACGGCCTGCCGATAATCGCCAAAGGCATTGACAAACGAGCGGTGATTGTAGTAATCCAAACACTCCTTTATCCAAGGCAATCCCGGTGCTGCACCGATGACAGCAGCCTCGAACATGTGGGCTTGGTTTTCAGCGCACATGAAATACGGAAGATCCAGCAGGTCGTCGAATGGCTTCAGCACCTCCACATCGGAGTCGAGATAGATGCCGCCATAATGATATGGGGCGTAGAACCTGACACAATCCGCGGCGAAGGCATACTTTTTCTCCTGAACGGCCTGTCGGATCCATCGGTAGCCCAGCGACATCACCTTGTCGTAATCCCAGACCATGATGCGATAGTCCGACAGACAGCCGCCACCGTTCCCATCTTGCCACGAATCAATACATTTCTTGATTTTGGGCGGATAAGGATCACCGCTGATCCAGCAAAGGTGTATAATCTTCGGTATCATATCAGTTCTTTTCCGCTCTGACCACTCCTTTACGCAAGGTTGGCAACAGCGAGTCGTCCAAAAAGCCAGTCAAAATATAACCGGAAGAGAAAGTATAGGAAAAGCCACACTCCTTCAACAGCTTTCCGATTATCTCGGCATCGTTCACTCGATGATAGACACAAGCTGCCAGTTTCAGTTTTTGTTTGGTTGTTTTGAGAAACCGCTCAGCCCCCAGTAGCGACGGGAGTTCGCCGCCTTCAATGTCCATCTTTACGAAAACAGGCCTCCCCGCCTCCTTTGACACGATGGATTCCAATGTGACCGAGCCGTCCGAGTCATTGTCGGAAAGGGTCTTGTGGAGTATCACCACCTTATTTTTCCATGGTGCAAAAGTCAAATCCAAAGGCTTGAACCATTGCTTATCATTCTCTATCAGGTACACTTTTGAGACCTTGTCGATGACATCCAAGGCAAACAAGGCCTCGGCACATCCGACGTCGACCAGCACATCGCCTTCTTCGACCTTGAATTCATCGGATTGATACTGGTGTGGCGAGCATTCTTTCAAGCCTTTTCCTGTCAGGCTCTCGCTATCAATATAGTTGGCATAGGCGTATACCACCCGAGGCTCTTTCCAGTCTCCTGGGAAATAGAGCTTTTTCCCATCATGCATTACGAACGGCAATTCATGGACCTTGTCGAAGCAATACTCCACCTTAGCAGAATCCCCTTTCTTGGCGTACGGAATCATGCAGAAATCGCCTGTCTGTCTCAGGTAATCAAGTGCCAGACGAAGGTCTTCGTCGTCTTTGGCTTGCTCGGAATACTTCAGCAGCAGCATCTCTTTCATCATGGAGTGTTGGATGGCTTCCATGTGATCCAGGCGCTTTTTGGCCTTTCCTGAAATGAGAAAGTAATAGAAATTATCAAAAAATCGTTTGAATTTATTCATGTATCAATCTAAAACCACCTGTTCTTAAAATAATTGTACTTATGCCTCGGTTTGGTGCGGCTCACTGCACGATACAATTTCCAATTACATTTGGACTTCATCTCTTTCCTTTTGTCTTGAGGAGTTTCGAAGAAAACCCGTTGGTAATGATGTGTAATGGCTCGGTAAACAACAGTTTTGTCAAATCCAAGCTTGGCGGTAAAGAAAAGAGCCAGTTCATTGGCAATGAACATCATGTCGTTGTTACGCTTTTCTTGATTGCCATCAGTGATGCTATTAGCGCGTATACGGTAATCATAGAGGCATGCGTTGATTACCCGAAGCGACTTGGCCTGGAAGCAAACCATTGGAGTGAAGAGGTTGTCTTCATGGTAAATGCCTTCTTTAAAACGGAGGTTGTTATTGACGAGGAAATCCCGTCTATAAGCCCTCAACACAACGCAAACAAAAGCAAAGTCACGGTGCGCCAAGGCGTTCTCATTATAATAATCCATTCCCGAGCCATAGGTCTTCTCAGCCAAGTCATCCGGAGCGTTATAAGTCTTGGTCGATTCCATGAAGCGGCGGCCGGAGAAGCACAGCAGGTCCTCTCCTTCCAAAGCTTTGCTTATGGTCTCCAGGGCGTTGGACTCCAGCCAGTCATCACTGTCAAGAAACAGCAGATATTCGCCTGTTGAAACATCTATGCCGGTATTGCGCGCCGAGGAGAGTCCTCCATTGGCTTGTGTGACTATCCTGAAGCGGTTATCCTTCGCGGCATATTCCTCCAGAATGGCGGCAGACCCGTCAGTGGATCCGTCGTTCACGCAAACGGCCTCCCAATCGTTGCATGTCTGGTTCAGCATACTGTCCAGACAGTCACGAAGATAGGGCTCCACGTTATATACCGGTATGATGACGGAGAAGTTCATCGTTTAGGATTCAGTAAAAGTAACACGATCGAGTTCGAGCAGCTTGGTGTCGGTGCGGACTGGTCTGCCGGAGGTGGTGGTAGCTGTCAAAAAGCCCAATTGTCGGGCTAGTTGGACGGTGTTTTTGTCGTAATCGCCATACGGATAGGCCATGTGTTTCACCTCACGGCCCAACAGTTGCTCAAGATCGTCTTTGCAATCAGTCAGTTCACGGCGTTGCTCATCGACGGGCAGTTCGCTCAGGTGAGGATGAGAGCAGGTATGCACCCCTATGGTACACAAGGGATCTGTTGCAAGTTGGCGCAAGTGTTCCGTGGTCATCATGGGGATATCGCCCGACCAAGAGGGATGTTTTTTGCCCCGATAATAGTCTGTTGTGGCATAAAGGCAAAACGGAACCTGTTTTTCCTTAAGGATGGGATAGGCAAGATCGAGTGTATCGAGATAACCATCGTCGAAAGTCAAGCACACAAAGCGCTTTTTGTCGCGATTGGCAACATGTCCGCTCACCTCTTTAATACTAATGAAATCATAGCCCTTTTGAAGGAATTGGTCGACAGCCTTTTCCAAATAATTTGCCGTAACCACCAAGCGGTTGTCATCATGGTCCTCCGACACACGATGCAGCATCATGACGTACCCTAGAACGGGATGCGTCAAATTGTGCCATTTACGCATTATGGTTGACATCATTTCCATCATTTAACAACCCTTGTAATTCAGCTTGGTGTTTTTTCAGTTCATCGAGTTCCATATTCCACCATTGCGTTTGCATCAGTTTGGCTATTATTTCATCGGAAAACCGTTTTCGAATGGCTCTCGCCGGATTGCCAACATTAATGGTGAACGGTTCAATATCGTGAGTCACAACAGAACCCGCGCCAATCACAGCGCCATCACCAATGTGATGACACCCTGGTAAAATGATAACATTTTGTCCAATCCAAACATCGTTGCCAATGCTCAACGGATGGCTTAGCGGTATCTCTTCCTCCGCTCCCATGGCTTTATGATAGAGAAACGGATGTGTAGAAAACCTGTCAAGCGGGTGGTTTTCCGTGTAGACGTAAATGTTTTGCGCAATCGAACAATAGTTGCCTATGGTGATATTTTGAAAATAAAGTTGCCCATTTGTCCACACGCCCCCATAGGTACCATATCCAATATGCAAGCCATAAGTCTTTTCAAACAAGGCCCGGGCCGTCTTTGAGTATGCTTCTCCCCCTTCCAATTGACAAATTTTTTTCAGGCATCTACGTTTGATGATGCCATTGTGACAATGGGAAAACACATACGAAAAAAAGCCAATTTTACTCATAATACGACTTTATTCTGTTTATCAATCCTTCGGAATGCATTGAAGTCATTTTACGAGCGAAAAGGCATCCCGAATGAACAATCTTATCAAAGTCTTTTTCAGTTAACACCGAAGGGCTTGCCCCCTGTCCTTCCCATTCTATAAACCTCAGCGAATCATTGGTAAACGGCAGCTGGCTATTGGCCCAAAGGGTTGGAAGACATATCTCCTCAGCGATTTTGGTGCCGCGGAAACGGCGCAGGTACCTCGGATTGGCTTGAAGAAACCTGAGCGCAAACTCCACTGCCTCACGGCTGACGCTCCAGTAGGTCCCTCCGCCATAAAGATGGCCGTCAAAGAAATCGAATTTTCGGCGAAGCCCCAGTTTTCGTTGCAACTTCACCAGGAAGGCCGTCAAGCGATAGCCCGCTTGGTTTTCACCAGGCCTAAGCCAGCGTTGCAGCCAAAAAAAGTTGACCCTATCCAGTCCGCCATCACCGTCCCAGCCAGGCCGGGGCAATTTGAAGTATTCCAAATAATTCTCGTGACGATGGGTCTCACAGAATGTCTTGAGCTCGGTCAACGATGGTACCGGATAGTCGCTTCCAGTGATCAGATGGAAGTATTCCAAATCGGCATGGCTTACGGCCTCGCACATCAGAAAGACAATGGCTCTCAGGTGGTTGACGCTTCCCCAAGGGATACGATAGCGTTGGTACAGGTGTACATTGGGCCTCTGGATCTCGTCAGGGATTTGTCGACAACGCTTGTCGATATGAACAAACACCTCAAAACCATCATCAAAAAACTCCACCAGCCTTCGCAGTTGGTCAAAATCGCTATATGCCGTGATGAGTATGGCCTGACGCATGGTTCAAAGGGATTATTGGGCACGATGGAGGATGCTTTTCAAGAAGAACTTGGATTCATAATGCCAACCTGTGCGTAATGCCAGACCGGAGGTGAGATAGCGGAAATAGGCAGGAAGACTATAGCCGCGGTCAAAGAAGCGTCCAACGATCGTATAATAGAGTTTTTGCTGCAGATGAAACGACAGATGGCGTTGCAGTGCGGAAGAATCATAGAAAGCTTTGGTCTGGTTGAGGTTCAGGAGACGCTTGACAAACTTGCGCCTTTGCCTCCAGTCGCTTGGCGATTCGATGTCCTTAAGGAACGGTCCTGTAAAGTAATCCATATCGTCGGCTGAGAGTCCTTCGATATGCGCCAGCATCCGTTTCTGCACCTCGGTCACCTTGCCGTTCTGTTCTTCTTTGCGTGAAGAGCAGATTTGCGAAGGGTGCATCCGATAGCGGAAAAGTGTTTCATGGATATTGTGAAGTCGGGTCACACAAAGGGCATCACTCCAAAAACGGTAGTCTTCGGCTGGGAAGGCGTCGGAACGGTAGCGGAGACCTTGTTCACGGTAAAGACTCATGCGGAAGGTAGGCACGATGATGGTGCATTGGAACAGCATATTGACTGCAATCTCATCATGATCCTCGGGAAAGCTGATGAGCGACGATACGGCACCAAACCTTTCACCTCCCCCACCGCAAACGCCCACTTCGGGATGCGACTCGAGATAGTTCATTTCCATTTCCAGCCAATGCGGCAGGGCAATGTCGTCGCCATCCATGCGGGCCACATATTCGGTAGTGATCAGGCTAAGACCGCGATTCAAGTTGTCGGCAAGACCCAGATTACGCTCATTCCTCTCAATCCTTATTCTAGAATCCTCCATGGCACTCACCACATCAAGGGTACTGTCTGTAGAGCAATCGTCAATCACCAGCAGTTCAAAGTCGGAATAGGACTGCTGGAGAACACTCTCTACGGCTTCCTTGACATAAGGGGCCACATTGTATGTCGGCATCAGCACGGTTACTTTCGCCATCTTCTAAAAGAATTTCTTACAATATAAATATTGTAGTAAATTATAATTGATTTATATCTCTTACGGAACCGCTCACGAATGGCGGAGTTGGTTGCTTCCGAAAAGCCCCATAGTTTCTCATATTTGGCCCACTGTCGTCCCCAGAACCGCGAGTAATAGGCTTTTTTCACCTGATGATGGTCGAGGATGTAATCCAGGACATTGACACCTTCCAGGAACGACAAGCCTCGGGCTTCGGCATCCTCGGAGATGTTGGTTCCATGTCGGCGGCAATAGTTCAGGGGTGATTTAACCTCCACCACGTCGGCTTGTTCGGCCAAGAGCACGTAGAAGAGCCAATCGCCGCACAAGCGCATGTTCTCATAGAGCGACACTTTCTCCGGCTTGAAGAGGGATCGTTTGAACAGGCATGCGCTGACATTGACCAGGGCGTTATAGCAGGAAAGTGTCTCACGAATGAAGGTCTCGCCTTGATGGAGCTCAATGGTTTTTTCGTCCGGCACTTCCCACAACAGGTTTCCTTGCTCATCGGTGCGGTACGAACGGCAGTAGGCCAGTCCGCATGAGGGATGCTCGGATATGGCTTGCATCATCCTTTCAAGGAAGTCGTGCTCAGCCCAATCGTCACTCTCGCCAATCCATATCCAGTCGCCTTTTGCCAAGGAGACACCCTTGACCCATTGCTTGAATGCCGATCCGGAATTTTGTTCGTTATAGACGATTTGGCTCACCTTGGGATGATTCCTGTACGACTCGATAATCTCACGGCTATCGTCGGAAGAGCAGTCGTCAATGACGATGACCTCCATATCCTGAAAACTTTGGTTCAGGATGCTGTCGATCCGCTGCCTTAGGAACGGCGCATGATTGAAATTGGGCACTATGACTGATACGCGGGGCATAACCTCAGATAATCTCGATGGCTTGTTGTTCGTTGAGCTTGAACTCCTCGACAATGAGCTGTTCTTTTTTCAGGTATTCCGTACCGAGATTACTCTCGATATTTTCCTGGGACAGTCGGGATGCGTAGATTCGGTACCTTTCGACGACATGTTGCAGTCCGATGTTTTTATAATGGAGCAGTTTAAACTCCTCATTCCTGTATGCCTTCACCCTTCCTGTAGGATGGCATTCATGCGCTCCCGCTTCGTAGTTGATTTCAACAATGGCATGAGGATCGAAGAGGATGCATTTGTCGAACATGGGTGTACGCACGCCCCGTTTGACCTGTTGGGTAATAAGCACCCCTGGGGTATGCACAGGGTATTCGGCGCTGTACATGTTATATCCGAAGGGTTTGACAATGGAAATCTCATTGTTTTTCAGCATGGCAAGGGCCTCTTGGATGCGTTGATGGAAGAACAGTTCATCGATATCGCCAACAATCACGTAATCGGCTTTGCCGCGCGCGTGTTTCCAGCAATTGTCCTTAATACGCAGATACACCCTGTCGTCAATTTTCCCACCCATGCTGAACTTGACGACGCTTGTGTTCTTTCGCGATTTGACGATCTCCTCGCTGTGGTCATCGGAGTAGTTGTCGTAGACGGTGAAGCGGTCGACGAAACGCTCATAGTAATCGAACCAGAAAGGCAGCATCTTTTCCTCGTTCCAGCAGATGGCATAGCAGTGGACCACGGGATGATGGATACCCCGAATCCATTTATGCAATCGCAGTTTGAGGCGCAGCACCTTATTCCAAGCCAGGGTCAGAAGGATGCGCGCGTTCTCCCCTTTTTGCAAAACGATATGATGTCGGCTACAATAGCGCTTCAAAAAGTTATCCATTCGAATTTTGACGTTTCAATTCCAACCGGAAAAGTCTTTTCCACTTTGTATCCAATCCAATATTTCGGAGCCACGACCCGCTCATGTTCCCCGAGGTAGGCGGCCCACCAGGCGAAGGTACTGTTGCTGATGATGTCGATGTCGGCATGTTGGATGATTTGAAAGTCGACAATGGGACTGTTGCTTTCAAAATGATAGTTGGGACGATGCTCAACCTCGCGTTTCACGCTCTCGATGTCATCGCTGACGAAAAGCACCTCGTATTGATCGATGTCGGGGATCATGGAAAGGGCTTTTTCGTAGAAGGCCATGGGCAACGAGACGTCTTTTCCGCCCATTCCCTCGAACTCCACCTCGGCATAGTCAGTACGACGCAGGTGGACAGCCACGGTTTTATGCTCACGGAAAAAAGCCCCGTATTTCTCTTCAAATGCCGCACGATAACCCTGACGGATGGTGAAGGCTTTCCTAACGGCCGGGATCCGATGCGCGAAATAGTCCTCGCTTTGGAAGAATCCCTCATACAGGTGGATGCCACTACTTGATGGAGTGATCATCACTCGGCCCTCCTGGTCGGTGACTTTGTTCTTGGCGAGGCGCCGGCACACCCTACGGTATTGTTTGGCCAGCCAGGGATGACGATAGATGAAACGCAGCGGCCCTGACAAGCGGAAACAATCCATCATAAAGGGGTATTCGCTTGTGCTGACAAAGGGCAACACCCATCCCCTCAGCCCTTTGGCAAAGGCATACTGGAACATCTGGTTCCCCATTTGGCAATAAAGGGCGACTATTTGCATGGCGTTATTCCCAGGAACTCCTAATGATTGCCGCTTCACAAAGATATTGGCTAATATGTTTCATAGCCTCGTCAATGTTGAATGGCGATTGTTTTGCTCTAGCATTGATCCGTTCAACAAACAAATCACGATGGTCAACCATGGTCTCCATGGCGGAGGTCAATTCGTCCGCACTCATCGGGTCAAAATAGATGGCTGCGTCTTCCATTTCTTCCTTATGACCCGGCAAATTGGAGCAGATCACAGGACATCCCAATTCCATGGCCTCAAGCGGTGGCATATTGGTAGAACCGACGTAAGACGGCATCACCAAGGAACAGGCATTTTTGTAGAGAGTGTAAATTGTTTCTACAGAAACAAAACCTGCAATGACCACATCTTTACCGACACCCGCTTCTTCAGCCATGGCATTGATGAGATTCGCGGTCCCGTATGCGGCGGTTTGTGCTGCCCCTGTAAATATGATTTTCCAATCCGGATGTTTCTTTTTGAACCCGACAAACGCCTTCACTGCGGTAAAGTGGTTTTTGGAAGGACAAAGATGCGATGGATAGAAAAAGAATTTGCCGGAAACCAATCCGTATTGTCTCAAAATTTCATTCTGTTGCGATTCAGAAACATTCAAGGTGGTGCATTCCCCTGGGAAAAGTGGAACGATACGAATCCTTTCTTTATTGAGGAATGTGTAACTCAGCAGATCCTTCATCCCAGCTTCGGACTCGGTAAACACCAGTAGGGCTTTAGGCAGAAAGTTCTGATAGTAGCTCTTTCTGGTTTTGTATTCTTCCTCTCCGCACAATTCGGGGAAGGGAAAAGAGCTTCGAAAAGAGATGTCCCAATGGGTGGCCACGAAAGGAAACCCGGGGATGAAACCTGAGAATTGGTTGATATAGTACAAGAGTTTTATCCCATGGTCTCTCAGTGTTTTTTGATAGGTTTCGTTTCGCTCTTTCTCAATCCGGTAATTGACGCACTGTCTGACATGCCAGCGCACGACCGGAATGGAACATTTCAGCTTCTCGACCCAAGTAACATGCGGAATGTAACCCAACTCCACCACTTCGCGCTTCAAACCCTCGACTTTATGGCCCGTGAATGTAGCAAAGCAGACCTCGATCTCTTCCGGAAACTGATAGTTATCAATCGCTTTTATCAACCGGCTGTTATAGGAGAAGCATCCACCATCAGTGGGGGAATAATTGGAGTCCAGCCAAACAGCTATTTTCATTTTTCAAAATCTTTAATGAGTTTACATATTGAAGCTATCTCGGCTTCGGAAAGCTTACTGGAGGAGGGAAGATAAAAACCGTTTCGGGAAAGTGTTTCGGTAACAGGATAGTCTCCCGAGCAGTCACATCCAAAGCTTTCCAACGAAGGTTGACGATGCATTCCATTGAAAAGCAGGCGTGTGTCGACATTGTTTTGCCTCAGATGCTCCCTCAGTTCGTCTTTTGTGTGTCCATATTGGTCTGGCTCCACCAAAATGGCGTTCATCCATGACACATTCAGATAATCCTCCAACAAAGGTTGGAATCGGATGCCTGAAACAGCGGCGAGTTTCTCCCTGTAAAGCGAATTGTTGTGGATTCGCATCGCACGATATTCGTCGGCCTTTTCCACTTGAGCCAGACCAATGGCAGCCACCAGATTGCTCATGCGATAATTGAATCCGATATCGTTGTGCAGATAATTGCGCGGTCCTTCCAATGGGAAACATACGTTTTTATGGTATCGCAGACGGTCATAGAGGCTCTGGTCGTTGGTCACCACCATGCCACCTTCGCCAGTGGTGATGTTCTTGTTGGCAAAAAAGCTGAAAGCGGCGACATCCGAACAAGAGCCTGCGCGGCGGCCTTTATACTCTGCGCCATGAGCTTCGGCTGCATCCTCAAGCACCTTGAGTCCATGTTTTCGGGCGATGGCATTAATAGCGTCCATATCACACATTAAGCCAAAAAGGTGGACGGGAATGATGGCTTTGGTACGAGGGGTGATTTTCTCTTCGATTTTGGACACATCGATATTCCATGTCTTTGGATCGGCATCGACAAACACCGGAGTCGCTCCTGTATAGCATACGGCAAAAGCCGTAGCAATCATGGTGAAATCGGGAACAATCACTTCGTCACCTTTCCCGAGTCCCAATGCGACAAGGGCTAGATGCAGTGCCACGGTGCCGTTGCAAACGGCAACGCCGAATTTACATCCGCAATAATCAGCAAATTGTCGCTCAAAATCGGTGACATACTTACCTGCGGATGATATCCAGCCGGTTTGAACCGCATCGGTGACGTATTTCAATTCATTTCCCAACAAAGCGGGTTCACAAACAGGAATAAAGGAGTCCATAATTATCCAAATATGACTTTATCTTCCTCAACTGCATTAAAACGAACCTTGTCCATTTCTCCGCAATAGGGACCTTGTTTTATTTCCACCATTTCAGCGGCCTCCAAAACCTTGAATCCATGTCCACCATGGGCCAGGAGAATGATATCTCCTGTTTGAATGATTCGGCTCTCCAGATAAGCCCTTTCTTCATTATAGAAATCGACACGGACTTTCCCTGAACGGACCACCAGCACCTCTTGCGTTAAGTCAACCTTACGCTCCACCGCATTGTGTACATGAGGCTCAATGACATATCCATCCGGACGATTCATGTAACCGAGTTGTTGGGAGAAATCACCTGGAGTAAAGAATTCGATGCCTTCCTTGTGGTATGAAGCTCGAATGATGATTCCCAGAACAATCCCGTTAAATTCGATTTTTTCTATCATCTTTTTATGAACATTTTAATTGTTTTTGCCATTCTATGACGAATTTTCCTAAACGTGGCTTTGGTTTTCACGCAAAAGACATTCCATCGTAATTGTGGCATTAGTTTAAATATCTGTCTTTTGTATTTCTTGCGAAAAGCCCCATCGTCCTGTTTTTCCAGATTTGCGAGCACCATCTCTCCATACTTCAGATAACTTGAAGGACAATCCTTCCATTCCGCCTTATGTTTTGTAAGAATCAAGATATTGCCAAGAATGTCGCGTTTGGTGTCAACGGAAATGGTGTCCTCTCCCCCGACAAAATAGTCGGCCAGTACTTCACGAATGGTATGGTATCTTGCCTTTTTGCTCAATCTGATATGCGTATCCCATTCCTGCATGGACGGAAAATCCTCGTCCAAGCCACCGTTATCAATCAGAATCTGTTTCCGTATGACCGAATTGTCAAAATTAGCGTAGGTCTCCCCACGAAGCAACTGTTGGTGAATATCTCCTTCACAGACCCATTCGTATTTACCTTTGATTTGTTTGGTTGTTTCATCAAAAATGTTCAGAAAGCAAGTGTAAACATCGTACTGTCCTTCCGTTTCTTCGATGGACCCCAAAAAAGCGCTCAGCATATCATTGTGCATGATATCGTCAGAATCAAAGAACAAAACCCATTCACCCTGGGAATGGTTGAGTCCGGTGTTACGCGCGCCTTGGGCGCCTTTTCTTCTCTCATTGACTAGATACTGAAGCCTATCGTCTCTTTTACGGTATTCTTCGACAACTTGAGCGGTTTGGTCCGTTGAAAAGTCATCCACTACAAGACATTCCCAGTCCTGAAAAGTCTGAGCCAAAACGCTGTCCAATGTTCCCGAAAGCACACCTGCGCGATTGAATGTAGGAATGACAATCGTTACCATAATCAAAACCAATACAATGTAGATAGAAATTCCAGATCCTTAGAACAAATCAAACAATGCTGCTTTGAAGCCTCGTAAACCACATGTGAAAAAGGAACTTGTTTCGTCTCCAACACCCTCAGCACTTCCTTGATGGTTTCTTTCTCGCCCAATCTTTCGTAATCATCCATAATGATGCAAAACTGTTTTTCGAGATTATCCTGAACCAGATCAATCAATTGACTGCGGGAATAATGGTCAGTTCCATAAGGGCCGTCCACCACAATCAGGTCATACTTTTTCCCTTTGCAGACTTCATCCAGACCCTTATAAACGATGGTTTCCTCTCCCTGAATTGTAAGCGTATCCAATTCCAACAGCTGAACGTTTAACGGATATTTACCGTTAACCTGGGCTTTAAAAAAATCAAGCCATTTGCTGTTGTGTTCACAGGTAACCACTTCCGCACCAAAAAAGGCTCCGTATTGATGAAGCAACTTTGAGGATTGTCCCAAGCCAAACTCAATGATGGCTTTCGGTCTCGCATCGTTTAACACCCTGTACAACGTATATAGAACGCCATAATCGACCGCCCAACCACCCGGAGAAAAGCTTTTATATTTCAGCCATTCACTATCTTGTATCGTATCCCTAAACAATTGGGCTTTAAGCAATTCACGTTGATAGGCAATCAAGAGGTTCTGGTTCTCCACAAAGGATTGATGCTCCGCAATACATTGCGAAATGCCCAATTCCTTTTGAACATATTTTTTAAACCGTCTGAATAAACTCTTCATAACAACAAAGCTAAATGAGTGTGAAATCAACAAACGAGCCACCTGCTATAGACAAATCCTCAGGGAGTTTTCTTCCTGTGCCAAAATAGTCTCGAAAACATATTTCTATTTGCGCAACATTCTGAATCCAATCCGCCAATTCACCATCGATCTCAGAATAGAGATTTACATTATAAACGCCCTGATTCAACATCAATTTCGGTATTTTAAAACAAACCATACCGCAACTACTGTCAATTCTATCCGTAAACATGTATGTGCTTAGCCATGCAACCCTATCTCCTGTTGCCGTATTAATACCCACATCAATTCTTGAGGTCTTGCATTTTTTTGCTTCTTCTTCCATATCAAAACAAATCTTGATAACACATTCTTCTCCAACATCAAAGGACGTTCCCTCAACTCCTTGACGAACGAACTTTATGTCGGTAAAGCGCAACAACCCGTTTCCTCTTCTGTCCTTGATTTCGGCAATTGAAATAAGAGAACGTTCCTGCTGATTATTGATATAGTGGTTGATAACACTGTCGATTCTACCCGAAAAAGCAATTGTGCCATTATTCAAGAGAACGCCCGTCTTGCACAAGTTTTTAACGGCTGTCATGTTATGGCTCACAAACAACACTGTCCGTCCCTCTCCCCTGCTCACATCCTGCATCTTGCCGATGGCTTTCTTTTGAAACTCTGCGTCGCCCACGGCGAGGACTTCGTCCACAACCAAGATCTCCGGGTCGAGGTGGGCAGCAACAGCAAAGCCCAAGCGGACCATCATGCCGCTACTATAGCGCTTTACGGGTGTGTCGATATATCGCTCGCAACCGCTGAAATCGATGATTTCATCCAGTTTTCGGGTAATCTCCGGTTTGGTCATGCCAAGGATGGCGCCGTTCATGTATATGTTCTCGCGGCCGGTCATCTCAGGATGAAAACCAGTACCGACTTCCAACAACGAACCAATACGGCCCTTGGCTCGAATTACGCCCGTGGTAGGAGCGGTGACTTTACTTAAGAGCTTCAACAAAGTGCTCTTACCTGCACCATTCTTACCAATGATGCCCACCACGTCGCCCTGTTCAACCTTGAAGTCGATGTCCTTCAAAGCCCAAACATAGTCGCTATCGCCCTTGGTGGAACGGTCGTTGGTTTCCCCAATTTTCAGATAGGGGTCCTCCTTGCGGCGCACATTGATGGTCCACCACCGCTTCAGGTCGTGGGCCAAGGTACCCGTTGAGACCAGCCCCAATCGATATAGTTTGCTGATATTGTTGAATTCTATTGCCGTTGCCATAGTCTCTTTTGTTTAAAATCCAGATAAGCCAACCGGATGCCGTCTTCCAATTCCGTTTTGTAACGCCAACCGAGTGAAGCGGCCTTACTCACATCCAGAAGCTTGCGCGGCGTTCCATTAGGTTTTGTTGTATCCCATTTAATTTCTCCTTCATAGCCGACTATTTTAGCGACCATCTCCGAGAGCTGTTTGATGGAAATCTCCTTACCCGTTCCGGCGTTCACGGTCTCGTTGCCGCTATAGTTGTTCATCAAATAAACGCATAGGTTTGCCAAATCATCCACATAAAGGAACTCTCGTAAGGGACTGCCGTCACCCCAGCACACCACTTCCTTCAATCCCGCTTCTTTTGCCTCATGAAAACGGCGAATCAAGGCTGGCAGTACATGGCTATGTTCAGGATGGTAGTTGTCATTCGGACCATAGAGGTTGGTAGGCATCACACTAATATAATCGGTTCCATATTGCCGATTCAGGTATTCACAGTATTTCAGTCCACTGATTTTGGCCAAGGCGTATGCCTCGTTGGTCTTTTCCAGTTCAGAGGTCAGCAGGCAACTCTCGGGCATTGGTTGCGGTGCCATCCGTGGATAAATGCAACTCGAACCGAGGAATTCCAACTTTTTGCAGCCATTTTTCCATGCAGAATGGATCACATTCATCTCAAGGATCATGTTGTCGTACATGAAATCGGCCAAAGCACTCTGGTTGGCCAGGATGCCGCCAACCTTGGCTGCGGCGAGAAACACGTATTCGGGCTTCTCCTTTGAAAAGAAGGCCTCTACCTGCTCCTGACGGCACAAATCCAATTCTTTGTGGGTTCTCAAAACAAGATTGCTGTAGCCTTGTCTTTGCAATTCACGGACGATGGCGCTTCCCACCATGCCGCAATGACCCGCAACATATATTTTACTGGTTTTTTCCATCACTTGATGATTCCCTTTTCGAGATACTCTTCCAGATTCATCCTGACACGTGCCGCTGCTCCGTCAGCCGCCACCTTGCGCATGTCGGATTGTACCATTAGTCTCACCAATTGTTCGAACGACGTCCTTGACGGATCCCAGCCCAGTTTGGCCTTGGCTTTGGATGGATCGCCCAAAAGGTTGACCACATCGGTGGGACGATAAAAATCGGGACTTACCTCGACAATTACTTTTCCTGTTACTTTGTCGAACCCCTTTTCATTCACGCCTTCGCCTCTGAATTCCAGTTCAATGCCAACCTCGCGGAATGCCAGTTGGCAGAACTCGCGTACACTATGCTGCTCACCGGTGGCAATCACAAAATCATCCGGATGATCCTGCTGAAGCATGAGCCACATGCATTCCACATAGTCTTTGGCATAACCCCAATCGCGGAGGCTGGAAAGATTGCCCAAATACAGCTTATCTTGTTTGCCTTGGACGATACGGGCTGCCGCAAGGGTGATTTTTCGCGTCACAAACGTCTCCCCTCTTCGCTCGCTCTCATGGTTGAAAAGGATGCCATTGCAGCAGAACATATTGTATGCTTCACGGTATTCCCTCACAATCCAATAGCCATATTGTTTGGCTACCGCATAGGGACTGTATGGATGGAATGGCGTCTCTTCGTTTTGGGGTATCGATTCGACGCGACCGTAGAGTTCAGAGGTGCTGGCCTGATAGATGCGGCAAGTCTTCTCCAGTCCACATTGACGCACAGCTTCAAGGATGCGCAAAACACCTGTCGCATCCACATTGGCGGTATATTCAGGCGAGTCAAAACTCACTTGGACATGGCTCTGGGCGGCCAGATTATAGATTTCATCGGGACGGACTTTGTTGACAACTTGAATAATACCCAAGGAATCGCCGATATCACCGTAATGCAGGTGAAAGTGAGGCTGTCCCTCCAAGTGAGCGATACGTTCCCTATAATCCACAGAGGAACGTCGGATTATCCCGTGAACATGATAGCCTTTTTCCAACAAGAATTCCGCCAGATAGCTACCATCCTGTCCAGTGATGCCTGTGATCAATGCTGTTTTCATATCAAAAATCTTCAATAACCATCAAACTGTATCCATGAAACTCTTCTGGACTTTGTTAAACACCACGATGCCCAGTGCCAACAAGACCAGCATAAACACAAAACTATATATCAGCCAACGCCAGCCCACAAACTCACCGGCACCCAAACAGCCGTATTTGAAGGTCTCGATGACCGGTGTCACCGGGTTAAGGCACATCAGTTTGTGCACCGGAATGCCTTTCCAGAACAACGACTTGGTTTGCGACAGAGGATAGACAATCGGCGTGGCATACATCCAGAGAGAAACCACGAAAGAGAACAACACTTGCAGGTCGCGGTATTTGGTCGTCATCGACGATATCACAATGCCGAAACCCAAAGCCAAACCGGCCATCATCACGACCAACACTGGAAACAGCAGGGCGTACCAATTGAAATGCGCTTCCATGTCACCAATGATGGCATAAATGGCGTAAACCACCAAAAACAATCCCAGCTGAATGCCGAAACGCAAGAGGTTGGACACCACATTGGCCACAGGCACAGCCAGTCGTGGAAAATAGACCTTTCCGAAGATACCGGCATTGTCGACAAAAGTATTGGAAGTCTTTGTCAGACACTCTGAGAAATAGTTCCACATGCAAGTACCCGCCAAATAAAACAACGGTCTCGGCACCCCATCGGTGGGAATACCGGCAATGCCGCCAAACACAATCATGTACATAATGACGGTCAAGGCAGGCTGCACGATAAACCACAACGGGCCTAATATCGTCTGCTTGTATTGGGTGATGATGTTACGCTTGATGAAAAGGGCAATCAAGTCCTTATACTTCCACAGTTCCCCAATGTTGACCTCAAGCAGTCGGTTCTTGGGTTTGATTACCGTGGTCCAGTTTTCTTCGGTCATAGCTTTACACAGCTTCGCCCCTTGACTCCCATTAGAAAGTCATAAGAGGCTGAAAAACAAATACATCCGCAAAAAGTTATTGCGAACGTTTATGGCGGAACAAGATGTTCCCCATAACTTTCCAGAAATACTTCCAGTCAGTTCTGAAGGGATGTTTATCGTAGGCTTCGAGATACCTTCGTTCGCTTTCCTGGATTTCCTCCAATGTCTTTGGCATGTCGGCATAGAATGGAGGCACCATGCCGGGTTTATATTTGATGCGCATCTCGCGCAAATTAGGGTCGTATAGCTCATAATACTGCTCGCTCAACGGGCGCACGCCCACCAACTTCAACTGGCCCTTAAGCACATTGAGGAACATCGGCAGCTCGTCGAGCCAAGACTTGCGAAGCCATCTTCCCCATTCGGTGATACGGTAGTCGTCCCTGAACTTGCCACCCACCTGTAAGTTGTTGTTGTTATAGATGTAAGTCTGCAGGTACTCGGCATAGGCATACATCGTCCTGAACTTATACACGTTGATGATTTGGCCGTCCTTTCCGATTCTCGGAAGCTTCACAATCAATCCATAATGCCGACGTTCGGTATCAGGCTCGCCGTTCTTGCGGGCTATCACGCAATAACGGTCATGGATATATTGTTCGGCGACCACATCGAAACCGCAATAGTACAATCGACCTAATATCTCGGCTCGTGGGAACACTTTTCTGACTCTTTTGGTACAAAGAAAGTAGAACCGACGAGTCAGTCGCATCTTCGGACACATGCGATGCCAGAAAAAGTCGAAGAAATACAGTATACTGGCCCAAAACTTCGAATAATTCTTAAAGAACTGGACACGGCGTTTCATTGCAGTATCGAAGGGGACTACGAAATAGCCTCCTTCTTTCAATTTCCGGTTAGCTTCGCGAAGATATCGGTTGACGTAACGAATGGCATTGAGATGTTCCTTGGCAAACAGCACCTCGCATTCCCCGTCGGGCACTTCCCAACTGCGGGCTGCAAACTCATTGAGGTATTTTGAACGTTCCTCGCCTCTAGGCATGTAGCACCACAGCATCAGCTCCTGAAGCGCTTCAGGAGCTTCCGTCATGTTGAACTCCGGGGCATGCTTCAACTCCCTTATGGCGAGATACCTCGTCACGGCCTCATTGTCTTCGCTATATGTGAAATCCTTGAATAGGCGCATGGGAATTAAAGTTAAAGTTTAAAGAAGAGAGTTAAGGGTTGAACAAATCAGGTCTTGATCGGATTCGGAGAGGTAGGGGTGGATTGGGAGCGAGAGCACTGTATCAGCCAGACGGTCGGCCACAGGGCATTGGTTCATCGTCGGGTCAAGGTAGCTGAAGGCCGTCTGCCGATGCATGGGTATAGGGTAATAGATGGCTGTCGGGATGTCTTTCGCCTTCAATGCTTCCTGCAATCTGGCTCTGACCTCCTTGTTGGGAACCTGTATGGTATATTGCGCCCAGCTGGAGAAGAACCCTTTCGGGACCTCAGGGGTCTTGACAATGCCTTTTAGCTTTTCGGTGTAACGGGCAGCCACACGGTTGACCTCTTCCAGTTCATGTTCCTTGAAAGCTTTCAGTTTGACCAGCAGGATGGCTGCCTGTAGGCTGTCGAGGCGCGAGTTGAGTCCGATGCGCACGTTGTCGTAACGGTCGCTACCCTTGCCATGAAGGTGGATGGAGTCCATCAGAGCCGCCCACTCGTCGTTATCGGTAAACACGGCACCGCCGTCGCCGTAGCATCCCACGGGCTTTGCCGGGAAGAAGGAGGTGGCGGCGATGTCACCGAAGGTGCACGCCTTACGTTCGCCGATACGTCCGCCAAAGCCTTGGGCGGCGTCTTCGAGAAGATAAAGCCCGTAGCGTTTGGCCACCTCGCTGATCAGCTTGAAGTCGGCGGGAAGGCCGAACAGGTCGACTGCGATGACGGCCTTGGGATTCAGCTGTCCCCTCTTGGCCGTATGTTCTATTTTATGAATCAGGTCCCGGACATCCATGTTGAACGTGTCGGGGTCGACATCGACGAATACCGGCGTGGCGCCTTGTATTGCCACGACCTCAGCCGAGGCGAAGAAGGTGAAGCTTGGCACAAACACTGCGTCGCCTGCCTTCACATCCCATGCCTTGAGGGCAAGCAACAAGGCATCGGTTCCGCTGGCGCATCCTATGCAATGCTTCACGCCCACATAGTCGGCAAAAGCATTTTCCATCTCTTTTACCTTGGGTCCCATCACATAGGCGCTTGAAGCCACCACGTCAAGGATCGCCTGGTCCATTTCGTCCTTCAGGACGGCATATTGTTTCTTCAAATCACGGAATTGCATGGTCTTAATTCTCCTTCCTTTTCTTCATAAGTTCTACCACAGTCGCATTTTAAGGTTGAGTTGAGGCGTTTGCCGCACTCGCACACCCATCCGATCTGACGGGCGGGGACGCCGGCCATCAGCGCGTATGGTTTTACATCCTTGGTCACCACCGCACCGGCGGCGATGAGAGCACTCTTTCCCACCGTGTGTCCGCACACCACTGTGCTGTTGGCGCCCAGCGAGGCACCTTCGCAGATCCGGGTCTTGGCATACTTCCCATGAACGGGGAAATGCGCCCGAGGGGTGTTGACGTTGGTGAACACACAACTGGGACCGCAGAACACGTTATCCTCTATCTCGACGCCTTCGTAAACCGAAACGTTGTTTTGGATACGGACCCCGTTGCCTATCTTGACATTGTTGCCGATGTTGACATTTTGGCCAAACGAGCAACGCTCACCGATCACGGCACCCGACTGGACATGGCAGAAATGCCATATCTTGGTGCCTTTGCCTATCGTGACATTGTCATCGACATAGCTGCTTTCGTGTATATAATAGTCGCTCATCATTCGGTAAAATTAGCTAAGACATCGGCTATATGAATCACCCGTATCGGCAAGCCGTTGGCATCGATATAGGATTTTTGGTGCATCAGACACGACATGTCGGTTGATACAATAAATTCGGCTCCAGTGTTCAAGGCATTGCGCACTTTATGCGAGGCCATTCCCACCGAGACTTCCTCATGGTTCATGGCGAAAGTCAGCTCGCCCCCGCAGCACATGTCGGTCTGCTTCATCTCAATCAATTCAAGACCTTTCACCTTAGAAAGCAACTGACGGGCTTCCTTGCCAATACCGAGGCCTCTGAGGGCGCTGCAGCTGTCGTGATAAGTGACTTTATGAGGAAACTCGGAACCCAGATCGTCACAATGCAGCACATTCACCAAAAATTCGGTGAATTCAAACACGTTTTTCTCAAGCTTTTTCACATTAAGGTGATTCGCCGTGTTGAAAAACAATTCTGGATAACGCCTTCTAATGAAGGCGACACATGAGGCTGAGGGACAAACTACAGGACGGTCGCCCACAAACTCCGAGAGGAATTTGTCGCCCAACTTCTTTGCCTCCTCCACATAGCCCGCGTTAAAGGCAAAACGACCGCAACAGGTCTGGTCGGGATTATAGTTGACCTCAACACCGGCCTTTTCCAAGACTTTCACCGTATTCATCGCAGTATCAGGATAAAACTGGTCGATGTTGCAGGGAACGAAAAGATCAATTGTCATAACAACGCAATTATTTCTGCAAATTTAGAAAAAATTTGCTTTAAAATAACGCCTTGTATCAAAAAAAATAAATAAAAATTAAATAAAAAACATCAACTCACACCAAAACCCTGGATATGATTTATTTACAACATCAGGATCGTCAACCGTCACATTTTTGAACTTTCTACCAAGCGAGGCAAGCGCCATGGCTATCCGATGGTCATGATATGTATTAAAAACAACATTTTTATTATTGTAATAATTACCCGTTAATGATATTTCTTTAATTATTATACTATCATCTGAAACTATATTAATAAAGGTGTATAGTTTTCGCAATTCAATAAATAATGAATTTATTCTATCAGATTCTTTATTATATAATGTTGATATACTATTGAAAACAGAATTAATATGTAACGCAACACATGTTACAAAAATAGCAGGAAATAAATCCGGAACATTTTTAAAGTCAAATACAACAGGTTGTAAATGAGTTGTTTTCTCTTTGGGGAGTCTGGAAATCAGGACACCTGTTTCAACAAATTCGGATTTCACCCCCAGTTTGGAAAACATTTCGACCGCAGCCGAATCTCCTTGCATAGAATCGCTTTTCAAGCCTTTCAGCAACAGTTCTCCTCCATCGTCCAGCGCCATCATCTCATACCAATAGGAGGCAGCGCTCCAGTCGGAGGAGACCTCAAAAAGCCGAGAACGATAGGGTTGAGGAGCGACCACGATCTCGTTTGCGTTTCGAATGACATGAGCGCCAAAGTGCTCCATCATTTTAACAGTCATCTCCAGATAGGGCATCGATACTGGATTGCCCTTCAACCCGAGTCGCAATCCGTCCTTCCATGTTGGTGCTGCCATCAGGAGTGACGAGGCAAATTGGCTGCTTTGCGAGGCGTCAAGTATCACAGAGCCCCCTCCAAGTTCTTTTCCATGGATAACAGCAGGCAATGCCACGGTGTCGATTTCGGCACCCAATTGGCGCAAGGCGTCAACCAAGGGAGCCATGGGCCGCTGGCAGAGACGCTCCGTTCCAGTCAGTACCCAGGTACCGGGTTTGCCAGCGAGATAGGTCATCATGAAACGGGCCACGGTGCCTGCATCCTCGCAATCAACGACAACCGGTTCCGAAGTGTTTGGGGAGTTGACTTGCTCCAACAAGGCCTGGAGCAATACCGTATCGTGGGCTTCCGACAAGTTGTTGGCTTCAAGCGGAAACCCGCCATAAGCCGCAATCATCAGAGCTCGGTTGCTCTCACTCTTGCTCCCTGGAAGGTCGACCGTTCCCTGAAGCGGCTTGGTCATAGCGAATCAATGAGGTTTATCATTTGGCCGAGGGCTTCCCTTACCATGGCCTCGGGCACATATTGGTCGACAAGAGGTCGCTCAACGGCTTTCAACAGCACAAAGGAGGCATGGCCATGCTTGTTCTTCTTGTCGTGTTCGACGAAAGCCATGATGGCATCGACATCACCTTGGCTGAAGCACGGCTCCACTTCGGACAGCAGCGTCCGCAGCTTGGGTTCGTAGTCGATCAGCACCTCTTCATGGAGGCCGCATTGTTTGACGGATATGTACAATGCGCACCACATTCCCAGGGCGACAGCCTCACCATGGGTAAGCGGTGTCTCGGAGGACAGCGAGAAGCTTTCTATGGCATGGCCAAGGGTATGGCCGAAATTCAGCACACGGCGCTGTTCAAGGTCGGTGGGATCGTCATCTACAATCTCCCGTTTGAGGTCACCGGCGCGGAGGATATACTGTTCGTAGTTGCTTTCATCGACTTTGAGCATGGCATCATCGGCGATGAAACCATATTTGACCATCTCGGACAGTCCCGAGAGCAGTTCCCTCTCTGGCAGGGTACTGAGGCAGATGGGGTTGACCATCACTTCGAGCGGTTCGGTGAAGGTGCCTATCTGGTTCTTGCAATTCCCGAAATTAATCCCGTTCTTTCCGCCAATAGCTGCATCGACCATGGCCAGAAGCGTTGTGGGCACGTTGACGAAGCGGATGCCCCGTTGGTAGCAGGAGGCAACGAACCCTCCCAAATCGGTGACTGTGCCGCCCCCCATGTTGACGAGGATGGCGTCACGGTCGGCATTGTGACGAAGCAAGGCTCTCCACACCTTTTGGGCGGTGCGGAGGGTTTTGTATTTCTCTCCGGGCTTAACGATAATCTCCACGGCTTGCTCACAGCCAAGCCAGTGCTCCAACTCGGGGAGCCAGTACTGGGCCACGTTCTCGTCGGTCAACACAAATACCTGCGACGCTTCAGAGAGGATTTCCTTCAGTTGTTCAAGCCTCATAACATGCGATTTTGATGATTCGTTCGTCGTCGGTGGCACCCAACTGGATATCGACGCGCAGATAGCGTTCGGGAAGCAGGGGCTCAATCAGCTCAGGCCATTCGATCAGGCAGAGGCTACCGCTATAGAAATAGTTCTCATACCCTATGTCGTACGCTTCCTCCAATTTTTTGATCCTATAGAAATCGAAATGATACACCGCATCACCTTCTTCGGTGACATATTCGTTCACGATGGCGAAGGTCGGGCTGTTCACTTCGTCGGTGACTCCCATGCGATGGCACAGGTCTTTGATCAAGGTGGTCTTGCCTGCACCCATGGGCCCGTAGAAGGCGACCACATCGGCCTCGTCGCGCAATGACATCAGGTAATCGGAGACCTCAGCGAGGCCCTCGATGCCTGCGACATGAAATTCTTTTACATCCATTTCAGTCAAGTTTTCCGCAAAGATACGAAAACTTATCGTTTCGACGACAGGCTGATGACGGGAATCAGCATTTCGCTCATGGAAATACCGCCGTGTTGGAAGGTGTTGCGGTAATAATTGACGTAGTAATTGTAGTTGTTAGGATAAGCGAAGAAGTCGCCTGATCCCGCGAACACGTAGGCGGTACTGAGGTTTGGCCGTGGCAGGTAGATCTTTTCGGGATCTTTCACCTCGAAGACCTCTTTCGGGTTGTACTTCAGGTTCTTTCCGTATTTGTAGCGAAGGTTGGTGTTCACCTCTCGGTCGCCGAGAATCTTCACTGGGTTCTTGACATAGGCAGAGCCGTGGTCGGTGGTGATGACCATGGAGCATCCCTTTTCGGCAATGAACCTCATCATGTCGAACAGGCTGGAGTGCTCGAACCAGGAGTACATGAGCGAGCGATAGGCTTCCTCGTCGTCGGCCAGTTCACGAATGATCTCCATCTCGGTACGGGCATGGGAGAGCATATCCACAAAGTTATACACGATGATGTTGATCTTGTTCTGCATGAGGTTCGACATTTGTTCGTAGAGTTTCTTCCCTGCCTGCAGATTCAGCACTTTATTATACGAATACTTGATGTTTTTCCCGAAGCGTTTCAGCTGTTCGCCGAAGAGTTCGCCCTCGAATTGGTTTTTGGTACGTTCGTCCTCTTCGTCAACCCACCAGTTGGGGAAGCGGCGGCGAATCTCGAGAGGCATGAGTCCGGCGAAGAGCGAGTTGCGGGCATATTGGGTGGAAGTCGGCAGGATGCTGTAATACACGTCGTCGGCATCCACACGGAAGTAGTTTTCCAGCAAGGGTTGGATGGCTTTCCATTGGTCGTATCGGAGGTTGTCGATGACGACGAAGAAAAGAGGACGGTCGCTGTCGTCGAGGCGAGGAAGCACTTTTTCACGGACAAGGGTGTGCGACATCACGGGCTTCTCGACCTTGCCTTGGATCCAGTCGACGTAGTTGCGTTCCACAAAACGGGTGAACAAGGCATCGGCTTCCTGCTTTTGGTCGGCCAGAATCTGTTTGATACCTTCGTCGGTCGATTTTTGCAGTTCGAGTTCCCAACGTACCAGTTTCTTATAAAGGGATATCCACTCGTCGCAGTTCAGGTTGCCACCCAGTTCCATGGCGATGTTACGGAATTCCTGCTGATAGTTCATGGTTGACTTTTCGTCGCGCAGCTGTCGGTGTTCGAGGTTTCGTTTGAGCGAGAGCAGTATCTGGTTGGGGTTGACCGGTTTGATGAGGTAGTCGGCGATGTCGGATCCTATGGCTGACTCCATAATGGTTTCCTCCTCGCTCTTGGTGATCATCACCACGGGGAGGTTGGGGTATTCGCGTTTGATGACCTCGAGTGCTTCGATGCCGCTCACGCCGGGCATCTGCTCGTCGAGAAATACAATGTCGAAATGTCGTTCGCGCACCAGGTCGATGGCGTCGGAACCGCTGTTGGCGGTGACCACTTCGTAGCCTTTCTGCTCGAGAAACATGATATGGGGCTTCAGAAGATCGATTTCATCGTCAGCCCAGAGGATGGTGGTTCTTTCCATAGATAATAGTTAAAAGATAAAAGATAAAAGTTGGGGTTAAACAACTTCTTTATAACGCAAAGATAACAATATTATTGTATTTTTGCGGCATGAAAACCAACAAGAAGAAAATCGTCAACGACCCGATCTATGGGTTTGTCAGGATTCCTGACGAATTGCATTACGACATCATAGAGCATCCTTATTTCCAACGGCTCAGGCGCATCAAGCAGGTGAGTCTGACCAACCTGGTCTATCCCGGAGCCAACCACACCCGTTTCGCACACAGTCTAGGTGCCATGCATCTGATGCGCAGGGCCATTCAGCTGTTGAGCGACAAGGGGCATCGGATCAGCAAGGAGGAGTTGGAAGCCGCCTCGTTGGCCATCCTGCTACACGATAGCGGCCATGGTCCTTTTTCGCACACGTTGGAGAACAGCATCGTGGAAGGCATCACCCACGAGGAACTGTCGTTGAAGATGATGGAGAAGTTCAACGAGCTCCATGGAGGCCGGCTCGACTTGGCCATCAGGATATTCACGGGCCAATATGACAAAGGCTTTCTGAGCAAGCTCATTTCAAGTCAGTTGGATGTCGACCGGATCGACTATCTGAAGCGCGACAGCTTTTTCACCGGAGTTGCCGAAGGCAATGTGAATGCCGAGCGGCTGTTGGACATGATGGAGGTGGTGGGCAACGACTTGGCGGTCGAGGCCAAGGGCATCTATTCCGTGGAGAGTTTCCTGGTGTCGCGGCGCATCATGTATTGGCAGGTATATATGCACAAGACCGTGTTGAGTGCCGAATACATGCTTCGCGAGATCTTGAAGCGAGCCCGTCTCATCAGCAAGACGCGCGACCTACCCGCCACGCCTGCGCTGTTGTTCTTTTTGAGGCACGAGGGGCCTTTCACGGCTGACGATGACATGGACGAGGTGATGAGTGCTTTCGGACAGCTCGACGATTACGATGTGATGACCGCTGTGAAGCTTTGGTCGACCGACAGTGATTTCGTGCTGCGCGAGCTCTGCCAACGTCTCATCGACCGACGGTTATTCCGCATCGAGATGTCGCAGGAGCCCTTCGACCCCGCTTATAAGGACGAGATCCTGCACCGCATCGCAGACCTTTACGGCATCTCCCTTTATGATGCCAGTTTCATGTTGTTACAAGGTGTCTCCACCAACCATGCCTATCACCCTGGCAAGCCCGCCATCAACATCCTTTACAAGGACGGCACCGTGAGAGACATCAGTGAGGTATCAGGAGAGTTGCACCTCGACGTGCTCACGCAACCCACTGTAAGGCATTTCATCTGCTATCCGAAGGAGTTGGGGAAAAAGATCTGAACCGTTTTTTGGTCCTTTGAAAAAAAATTTCCGAAAAAATGAAACATTTCGGAAAATACGCTACTATAGGTTGAGGCCGGTCAGAAAAAAATGACTGGATGGGGCCGTCACGGCAGCATCCAGTCGGGTCGAGATACAAATGAACCATTAGTTATGCAACTAACGCCGTTTTTTCTTTTGGTAGACTGTTTTATTGGGATTTAAAAACATCTCATATATCTCATCATAGTTTTCTTGTATCTTATTGGATACATCCTGAAAAAAGTCGTGGTCCATGACGAGACTGATGCGGATAAGCAGGCCGACATCGAGGGTGTTGCGTTCGAAGATTTTGTAGACGCTGCTACGCTCCATGTTGATTGTACGGGCAGGCCATACAACTGTTCTACCTTGGGCCTTGAGCTCTCTCTTGACCATGGTACCGAGATGAATAGTTTTTAAATCCATATTGTGTCAAAATTTGAAAATCGACACAAAAATAGCAACTTTTTCGATAATACAAGAAAAATCGAAAAAATATTTTTAAAAAATCTATTCTTTTATTCCTATACCTATATTAATATATATACGTTAATCTATAGGAAATAAATTAGTTAAACCTTGAAACTTAAACCGTCGTAGGCCAACATCATGTTTGTAGGCAATTGGGCGTTTACGTCATGGGCTTTGCCTATACTATGGCTGCAATGGGTGAACCAGGCTTTTCTGACATCGAGCCGTTTTGCCACGTCAACCGCTTGTTGGAGACTTATATGGGAGTAATGAGGTTTGGGGCCAAGAGCCTCCAAAACGAGGAACTCCACACCCTGAAGTCTGTCCATAAGATGCTCGCTGACCTCGCTCAGGTCGGTGACGTAAGCGAAATTGCCGATACGGAAAGCGTAACAAGTGAGCGTATAATGCTTCATCTTGATGGGCTCCACGTGAAGGTCGCCGAAATCAAACGGGGTCTCGTCGATGAGATGCACATCATAAGTGGGAGCGCCAGGATAAAGATGCTCCTCAAACGCATAGGAGAACTCACGCTTGATCTCTGGCAAGGCGGATTCATCGACGTACAACGGCATGGGGTGGTTGCCCTGACTGAAGATAAAAGGCCTCACATCGTCAAGTCCGCCAATATGATCCTTGTGCTCGTGAGTGATGAAGACCGCATCGAGATGTGAAACGCCCTCACGAAGCATCTGTTGCCTGAAGTCGGGACCGGCATCGACCGCCACGGTCACCTGCTCAGTACGAATCAAAATCGAAGTACGGGTACGCTTGTCACGGGGATCTTTCGACTGACACACAGGACATTGGCAACCTATAACCGGAACGCCCTGAGACGTACCACTTCCTAAAATCGTAATCAGCATCACTAAATTTTTGCGCAAAATTACACTAAATTAAATAGGAAATCATTATTTTTGCAGAATTAATTCTTGAATAATGTCACTCATCGACAAGCTGAGATATAGAATCCTGAACCGTGCCATCAAGCAGTTCGTTGCCGAGAAAAACGGATGCCGCATGCCCGACCTCGAGAAACTCTCGTCGGTCATCATCATCCTTGACGACCTCGACAAGCAGACCGTTCGTATCCTCGAAGACCGTATCAAAGCGCTCTTCGGCATCGCTCGAAGCCGGTTCATCATCATCACCGAAAAAGCCTCCAACGACGTGCTGCTCAGCGACCAATACTGCGAAGTGACCACCAAGGACTTCGGGTTCATGAAGGTGCTGAAAGCCGACAAACAGGAAGAGGTTCGCAAACTGCCCATGACCCACCTGCTCGTCAACCTGTCCAAAAAACACGTCAACATCGGCGACTACCTCGCCACCCTACCCAACGCCAGCTTCAGGATCAGTTTCACCAAAAACGACCATTACCAACTTTACGACCTCATCATCGACAGCGGCGACAACACCGACCCTGTGAAAGACATAGAGGCACTACACAAGTACTTGAGGGCGCTGGCGGGAGAAGAATTTAGAGTTAAGAGTTAAGAGTTAAAAGATAAAAGATAAAAGTTAAATGAAGAATAAAAATATATTTAAAGGCACTGGGATTGCGTTGGTTACACCATTCAACGAGGACAAATCCGTGGATTTTGAATCGCTGAAACGTATCGTCAACCACGTCATCGACAACGGAGCCGATTTTCTGGTGGCGCTTGGAACCACCTCCGAAGCTCCTACCCTTACCGCCGAGGAAAAGAAACAGGTCGTCGACACCATACTCAAAACCAACAACGGCCGTCTGCCCGTGCTGCTAGGCATGGGAGGCAACAACACCCAAGCCGTGCTCGACGCCATCAAAGCCCAAGACTTCACCGGCATCCAAGGAATCCTGAGCGTGGTCCCCTATTATAACAAGCCCAACCAACGCGGCATGAAAGCCCATTTCGAGGCCATTGCCGACGCCAGCCCCGTACCCGTGATCCTCTACAACGTACCTGGCCGTGTGGGCGTGAACCTGCAAGCAGCCACCTGCGTGGAACTCGCCAAGCACCCTAACATCGTCGCCGTCAAGGAAGCCTCGGGCAACCTACAACAGATCATGGAGATCCTCCGCGACAAGCCCGCCGACTTCGACGTACTCTCCGGCGACGACGGCATCACCCAACCTCTGATGGCCCTCGGCGCACAAGGCGTCATCTCCGTGGCCGCCAACGCCTACACCAAGCCCTTTAGCCGCATGATGCAAGCCATGAAGGAAGGACGTACCGACGAGGCACTGACACTCCACTACGCCATGTTGCGCATGAACCAACTCATCTTCGCCGACGGCAACCCCGCAGGCATCAAATGCCTGATGAGCCATATCGGACTCTGCAAAAACATTCTCCGTCTGCCCCTGGTACCTGTGAACGAGAAAGTGGAAGAGGAGATTAATGCGGAATTAGGAATGAGGAATGCGGTATTATTCAGATAAACAAATAAACAAATCAAATAAATGAAAAAATTATTAATCGTTTTAGCCGTTTTGATTTGCGGCAACATGTTCGCTCAAAAGAGCCAACAAGAACTCAACCAGCTCATGCAAGAACGCAATGAGTACTATTTCACTTTTGAATTGACCGGCAACGACAACCTGCCACAGATTGCCCAAATGATCTCTGTTGACCGTGTCGACGGCAATGTGGTGACCGCCTACGCCAACAACAAAGAGTTCACCGCCTTTCAAAAACTGGGTTATGACATCACCCTGCAAACACCACCTTCGATGCTTGTGAAAGCCGAGATGTGGGATGGCAGCAACCGCGCTGCATACGACTGGGACGCCTACCCCACCTACCCCGCCTATGAGGCCATGATGTACCAATTTGCCACCGACCACCCCGACAATTGCGAAATCATCGAATTGGGAACCCTGCCCAGCAACCGTAAGATATTAATCGCCCACATCAATAACGGAACCAGTGCAGGCAAACCGAAGTTCCTCTACACCTCCACCATACACGGCGACGAGACCACAGGCTGGATGCTGATGCTTCGCTTGATCGACTATCTTCTCGAGAACCCGACCCTCCCCGAGTGTGCGAACGTTTTGGAAAACATCGACCTCTATATCGGCCCCAACACCAACCCTGACGGCACCTTCCACGGCGGCAACACCAACGTCAATGGTGCCACCCGTTACAACGCCAACGGTGTCGACATGAACCGCAACTACGCCGACCCCCACGGCGGTCCCCATCCCGACGGAGAAGTCTACCAACAGGAAACCCTGTGGTTCATGCAACTGGCCGAAGAAAACCATTTCGTGATGGGCGCCAACTACCACGGCGGCGCCGAGGTGATGAACTATCCCTGGGACAACACCTACACGCTTCACGCCGACGACCAGTGGTATCAGCTCATTTCACATGAATACGCCGACCTCACCCACCAAGTGAGCCAAAACTATATGACCGACTACAACAACGGTGTCACCAATGGCGCCCAGTGGTACATGATCGGCGGCGGCCGTCAGGACTACATGAACGGTTACCACCAATGCCGTGAGCTCACTATTGAGTGCTCGAACACCAAACTGCCCTCAGGCAGCCAGATGCCCAACTTCTGGAACATCAACAAGAACTCCATCTTCGCCTTCATGAACCAATGCCTCTACGGCATCCACGGCACCGTTGTCGACGCTGAGTCGAGAGCTCCCATCGGCGACGCCACTGTCACCCTGGTGGGTCACGACGACCAATACTCCATCGTCTCCACCCAACTTCCTGGCGGCGACTTCCACCGCCCCGTGAAGGCCGGCACTTATACCGTGAGAATCACCAAGAACGGCTATGAAGCATACGAGACCCAGGTAACCGTGGCCGACGGTGAGACTGTGAACATCAACGCTCAGCTGGTGGCCCTGGAAGGCATCGTGGCCGATTTCACATCCGACTTCACCACCACCAACATCGGCGGCACCGTGCATTTCACCGACAACTCGTGGGGCGCTCAGCTTGTGAGTTGGGAATGGGAATTCGAAGGCGGCACCCCTGCCACTTCCACTCAGCTGAACCCGACGGTGACCTATAACACCGCAGGCACCTACAACGTCCGCCTCACCGTGACCAACGCCGATGGCGAGAGCGACAGCAAGTTTGCCCCGAACTACATCTCGGTGGTGGAAGCCTATAACATGCAGAACACCACCGTTGAGACCTGCAACGGTCTGTTCTACGACGACGGCGGCGCCAGCAACAACTATGGCAACAACAAGGACATCACCATGACCTTCATGCCCGGCACGCCCGGCGGCATCCTCGAGGCCACGTTCCTCGAGTTCAACACAGAGTCAGGCTACGACCATCTGTACATCTTCGACGGAACATCGACCAGCGCACCTTCTTTGGGCCAATTCAACGGCTCCACCAGCCCTGGCACCGTGACCGCCACCAACTCTGAAGGCGCCCTGACCTTCCGTTTCACCTCCGACTACTCCGTCAACAACTCAGGATGGGTCGCCACCATCCATTGCATCGGCGTCGGCAACGATCCTCTCGAGGTCGAGGCGTTTGCAGACCCCGAAATCGTGGAAGAGGGTCACAACTCACAACTGATGGCATTCGCCAGTGGCGGTAACGGCAACTATACCTACCTCTGGGAACCCGCAGAGACCCTCAGTGACCCCACCATCTCCAACCCCGTTGCCACACCTGTCGAGGCCGAGACCACCTACACCGTCAACGTCACCGACGGCGAAGGCAACACCGCCTCTGCCAGCGTCACCGTCAGAATAAGCAATGTCGGTCTTAACGAGTCAAGCAGCCAATGGGGAATCTATCCCAACCCAAGCAAAGGCAGCTTCACCATTGAGACCATCGGCGACTTCAGCTACACCCTCGTCAACAGCCTCGGCCAGCAACTCATGTCAGGCAAAGCCAACGGTAAAGTCACCATCGACGGGACGAAGTTTGGACATGGCGTCTATTTCATCCAACTAAACGGCGAGCAAGGAAGTAGCGTGGAAAAACTTGTTATCGAGAAATAATCACGAAAAAGGCCCGTTATTAGCCAAAAAAGGTGTAATTTTGCAACCCAATGAAAAAAAGGATTCTTATAGCAACCTGTTTTGCCCTCCTTGTACTTAACTCATGCAATGAGTTCGCGCGCATTCTCAGAAGCACCGACAACGACATGAAGTACGAGGTGGCCATGGATTACTATGACCGCAAGGACTACAACCATGCCTTGCAGCTCTTCGACCTCATGCAGAACTCGTTCCGTAACACCCCAAAAGGCGAGATGATCACCTATCGGACCGCCATGTGCTACTATCTGACCTACGATTACGAGATTGCCGCCTACTATTTCAACAAGTTCGTCACCAACTACCCGTTCTCAACAGAAGCCGAGCGTGCCGCCTACATGAGCGCCTTTTGCAGCTATATGATCTCTCCCAACATCAACCTCGACCAGGAGAACACCCACAAGGCCATTGAACAGCTAGAGGCTTACATCGAGCGTTATCCTCAAGGGGACAGCGTACTTCGGGCCAATGAGTTGTTGACCGACCTCAACAACAAGCTGGAGGAGAAAGACTACAACATTTGCATCCTCTACTACCGCATGGAGAACTACAACGCTGCCATCACCAGCTTCGAGAACCTGTTGAAAAAATACCCCAACACCCCGCATCGCGAGGAGATTCTCTCCGACATGGCCAAGACCTATTACGACTATGCCGAGAACAGCGTCCCCGAGAAGCAGAAGGAACGTTACGAGGCCTGCATCGAGCGCTACAACACGCTTAGCTACCTTTACCCTGAGAGTCCCTACCTGAAGGAAGTGGAGCCCTCTGTCATCAAAGCAAGAAAGAAACTAGAAAACTTATAACAAACATCATGGATTTCAAGAAAGTCAGAACCGAAACGACGGTGGTTACCCGTCAGAAAGACCAGTTTTACAAAGGCACCGGCAACATCTACGAGACCGTAGTCATCCTCACCAAGCGCGCCAACCAGATTGCTGCCGAGATGAAGGAAGAGCTCAACAAGAAGATCGAGGAGTTCGCCACCAACAATGACAGCCTCGAGGAAGTGTTCGAGAACCGTGAGCAGATTGAGATTGCCAAGTTCTACGAGCGTCTGCCCAAACCCACCCTCATCGCCATCCACGAATTTCTCCACGACGAGATCTATTTCCGTAACCCCAACAAAGAAGTCCAGGACGAGTTCTAAAAACCCATGAAAAGGCTATCCGTCATCGCAATCCTCTGCATGTTCCTTACGAACATCGTGTCCGCCCAAGAGTTGCAGTGCAGCATCCAAGTCAACTCCAACCAAGTGGCAGGCACCGACAAGACCGTGTTTCAGAACCTGCAGACAGCTTTGTATGAGTTCATCAACAACAACAAGTGGACTAACGTCAACTTCAAGACCAACGAGAAGATCGAGTGCTCCATCGCCATCACCATCAAGGAGCGCACCGATGCGAACTCGTTCTCGGGCGAACTCAACATGGCCCTCCGCCGTCCGTGCTACAAGGCCAGCTACACCTCGCCAGTGTTCAACTACGTTGACCAGAAGTTCTCGTTCGACTACACCGACGGACAGCCTTTGGATTTCAGTCTCAACACCCACATGTCGGACTTGACTTCCACCATCGCTTATTATGTGTACATGTTCCTCGGCCTTGACTTCGACACTTTCTCGTTGAACGGCGGCCAGCCTTATTTCGAGGCCGCCCAACAGATTGTGAACAACGCCCAAAGCTCTGGTCAGGCCGGCTGGAAAGCCTTCGATGGCAACAAGAACCGTTATTGGCTGGTGGAGAACATGACCAACAACAGCTACGCGCCTCTTCGTAAGTTCATGTACGAATACCACCGTCTGGGTCTCGACATGATGTCGGAGAAACCCGACGAGGGCCGCGCCGCCATCCTTGGCTCGTTGGAATACCTCCAAGCCGTTCACTCCACCTACCCCACTTGTTTCTTCCTGCAACTTATCGTGGAAGCCAAACGCGACGAGATCATCAACGTGTTCAGCCAGGGCTCCCAACAGGAAAAAACCCAGGCCGCCAACATCATGAAGCAGATCGACCCGTCGCAGTCGTCACGCTACGACCAGATCCTGCAAGGCGGCAAGAGAGGATAATCCTTACCACCCATGTTACGGCACCTCCACATCAGGAACTATGCCCTCATCGGGGAATTGTCGGTCGACTTCGCTGAAGGTTTCAGCGTGATCACCGGTGAGACTGGTGCAGGCAAGTCCATCCTGCTTGGTGCTTTGGAGTTCGTGCTTGGCGACCGCGCCGACACTGGCGTGCTGTTCGACAAGGAGATGAAATGCGTGGTGGAAGCCCAATTCCAACTCTCAGATGAGAGTCTGAGACCGCTCTTCGAGAAAAACGACCTTGACTTCGACACGGAATGCATCTTCCGCCGTGAGCTGAGTCCCCAAAAGAAGAGCCGCGCCTTCATCAACGACACCCCCGTGTCGCTTCAAACCATGAAGGAGATCGGCAACCAACTGGTCGACATCCATTCGCAACACGACTCGTTGCTGTTGACCGACGCCGACTTCCAGCTTCACCTGTTGGACGAGATTGCGAAAAACCACGAACTTCTAAGCCATTACAGGCAAGAGTTCGCCACCTATAACACCCTCAGCCGTCGCCTGAAAGAACTTCAGGCTTCGGCCGAGAAGAACATTGCCGAGAACGATTATCTGAAGTTCCAACTTGATGAGCTCCAGAAAGCGCAACTCAAGGAGGGGGAATACTCCGAAATTGAGCAGAGCCTCAAGGTGATGGAGAACGCCGAGGAGATACGTTCGTTGCTCTTCAGCGCCAACGGTCTGTTGGAAAGCACCGAGACCGCCATCCTGCCCCAGCTCAACGAGCTCTCATCGGTGCTGCACAGGCTCAAGCAACTCGTTCCCAGCTTGGAGGAGTTGCAGGAGCGCATCGACAGCGCCCAGGTGGAGTTGAAGGACATCTCCTATGACCTCGACCGGGTGGGCGACGACGCCCAGTTCGACGAAAGCAAGCTACAAGAGTTGCAAGAGCGTTACGACCTGCTCAACCGCTTGATGATGAAGCATCACGTGAAGGAGTTCGAGGCTTTGATTGAGTTGCGCGACGCCCTCGAGGCCAAGGTGAACGCTTTTGAGAACATCGACCAGGAGATCGAGCAGACCGAGAAGGCCTTGAAGGAACAAACCCTTAAGCTTCAGCAATTCGCCACGAAGCTTCATTCGCAACGCGTGAAGGCTGCCAAGACCTTTGGCGAGAGCGTCACCGATTTGGCCCGTCAGTTAGCCATGCCCCATGCCGTGTTTCAGATCGCTGTGGAGCCTTTGACCATGTTTTGTGCCACTGGTATGGACCAGATACGTTTCCTGTTCTCCGCCAACAAAGGCGTTGAGGTGGCCGAGCTCAGCAAGGTGGCTTCGGGCGGTGAATTGTCAAGGCTGATGCTTTCCATCAAGAGTGTGGTGTCGAAGCACAGCTACATTCCTACTTTGATCTTCGACGAGATCGACACGGGTGTCTCCGGCGAGGTGGCGGCCAAGATTGGAGGCATCATGCAAGGGATGGGCGCCTCGTTGCAGCTCATCTCTATCACCCACCTACCCCAGGTGGCCAGCAAGGCGCAGCATCATTTCTTCATTTACAAGGACAACGAAGGTTCGAGGACTCAGTCGCACATCAAGCTACTGACGGCTGGTGAGCGCGTCACCGAGATCGCCAAGATGCTCAGCAACGACAAGGTCACCCCCGAGGCGTTGAAGGCCGCCGAGGTACTGTTGGAACCTTAACCATCAACTATCCACTCGCTGACACCCCTTTCCTCGCTGCTGAAGCACACGCCTATCTTGAACAGCTTGCGCGGGTCGGCTTTGAACGGTGCCGCGTATTGTTTCTCTTCGATTTGTTTCAGGGCCTCGTCGGCGCTCTTGTCCACCTTCAGTTCGAGGATATAGACATAATCCTTGGTCTGGATGGTCACGTCCATCCTACCTTTGCTGGTATGCCGTTCCACTTCCACGTAGAAGCCCATCAGCCTAAAGAGAACCATCAGCGAGTTCTGGAAATACACCTCCAGTTTGCCTGTGAGTTGGTAGTCGCCGTCGGCGTAGAAGGCTTGGAGGAGCGTCATGAACTCCTCGGCGCCGCCACCTTCCACCGCCTTGATAAACCTCACGATGTTGAACGAGCCGTGTCGGTTGCCTCCATTGTAATAGACAGCCATGAACCTGACAAAGCCCTGCTCCACCTCCTTGTTGGGGAAGCCGAGCTCGTACGCCTCCAGACGCGAGTCGTAGTCTTTGATGGTCAGATATCCGCTTTGGAAGAACAGCGGTATGGGGTCGCTGTACATCGCGTCGATGGCGGCGAGATCCTCCGCGGTCTTCGGCTCTGTGGAGAGTCGGGCCAGGGGGTAGTCGCATTGTTTGATCACCTCCACTAGGAAGTTGGGCGTTCCGGTGGCGAACCAGAAGGCGTTCAGGGAATTCATGGCGAAGGCGTTGATGATGCTGAAGGGATTGTAGACGCTCACCGAGATGTCGCGAGAGAAGTGATAGCCGTCATAATGTTCTTTCAGCAGGTCCAGCATCTCCGGGCGGCTTGTTTTCATGGCGGCGGCGAACTCGTCGATGCTTTCCGAGAAGGCGGTTTCCAGTTCCTGTTGGGTGAAGCCGCAGATGTCGGCGTAGCTGGGGTCAAGCGAGATATCCCACAGGTTGTTCAGTCCGCTGAAGATGCTCAGGTGCGAGAACTTGGTCACGCCGGTGAGCATGGCGAAGCGGATGTACTCGTCGCAGCTCTTGATGTTGGAGTAGAAGGCTTTGAGTGTCTGTCGGTATTCTTCTTGGAGTTCCGGCTTGCCGATGGCTTCGAGCAGGGGTTTGTCGTATTCATCGACGAGGACCACCACCTTCCCTTCGGGCGACTGTTGGGCGGCATTGAGGATACAATGGTAGAAGCGGTCTTCCACGCTAGCATTTTCGTGGCCCTTGCCGTATTGTGTTTCCC